>Ga0310345_10000151_pt1 | contig 137474 bp, 114 predicted proteins | sample HC15DNA20500_MG_FD_204667 | JGI IMG/M metagenome (GOLD analysis project Ga0310345, IMG submission 204667) | Marine microbial communities from station ALOHA, North Pacific Subtropical Gyre - HC15-DNA-20-500_MG | ecosystem: Environmental > Aquatic > Marine > Oceanic | place: Pacific Ocean... | reverse complement strand
CTCACCCGGCTCGCCTTCGGCTTCCACTCTCATGCGCCCCTGATCGCCCTTGCGATGCTCAAGCTCGGTGGGCTCTGCCCCCCTCTTCCTGCACGACCGTGACCCACGAATGGGTGAGGAGAGCCGGTTTTTTCTCGTCGGTCGACGGACGATTCCCGCCGCACCTCCTCACACCCGTCCGTGCGAAGCTGGCGCATGGCTCGCCTGCTCATCTACGCGCTGCTCACCCTCCTGCTCGCCGCCTGCGACGGTGGCCCGGCGCGCTGCGTGCCCGGCGAGACCCGCGCTTGCCTCTGCCCGCCCAGCCGCGACGGCGTGCAGGTCTGCGAAGCGAGCGGGGAGGCCTACTCGGCGTGCGCGTGCGGCGAGACGGTCGACGCCGGTCGGGCCGACGCCGCGAGCCCGGTCGACGCGTCGAGCCCGGACGCCGGCGCCGACGCCACGACGCCGATGGGCTGCCCGGCCGAGCGCCCCTGGGAGTGCCTGCTCGAGAACATGATGGGCTTCGCCGCGGCGGCCGGCACCACCGGCGGCGCCGGCGCGACCGGCGACCAGCTCATCACCGTGACCAACGCCGACGCGTCCGGCCCGGGCAGCCTGCCGCACGCCCTGCGCGAGCTCGCCACCGACGCCCCGACCTGGATCCGCTTCGACCTCGGCGACGCCCCGGTGAACATCGACATGGGCACGTCCATCGTCACCGTGCCGCCCAACACGACGATCGACGGGCGCGGGGCCAACGTCACGCTCGACCACGTGCGCCTCTCGCTCTCGGCCAACAACGTCCTGCACGGCCTCCGCTTCGGCGTCTACACGGTGCAGGACTACGTGCTCATCACCGAGGGCGACGACCGCATCTGGATCGACCACTGCACCTTCCTCGGGCCCACCGAGGGCAACGACGCGGTGAACATCAGCACCGGCGCGCCCAGCGGCGAGGCGCCCGACGGGATCACCCTGAGCTGGTGTCACTTCGAGGGGCAGGACGTCGACAAGGGCATGAACATCGGCTGGGACGACAGCCACGTCGCCGACCGCGCGACCACGGTGACCCTCGCCTACAACTACTACGACGGCATCGTCTCCCGCGCGCCGCTGCTCCGGCACGCTCGCGTGCACTCCTACAACAACCTCCACCGCCAGTGGCGCGGGGTCACCGGCGCGGTCGGCCTCGGCACCGGCGCCCGCTACGTCTCCGAGCGCAACCTCTACGACTCCGACGGCACCGGCCTCGGCCCCGCCGCCGACCTCGCGCTGCGCAACGCCGACGGCGACGCGGAGTTCAGCTCGATCGAGGACGAGCTCGAGGCGGGATCGGTGCGCTGCCGGATCGACGCCGCCGCCGGCCCCGGCTTCGACGTCGCCGCCGCCTACGCCGAGTACCCCGAGCCCGCGCGCGTCACGCCGGCGCCGGCCGACTCCGCCCTCCGCGCGCGCCTCGAGGCCGACGTCGGCCAGCACGCAGACCCGCGCTGGTGATGTGCGATGATCGCCGCGCGATGACGCTGACCCGAGACGAGCAGATCCTCCTCGCCGCGCTCGCGCGCCTGGTGATGATCGCCGACCGCGAGCTGTCCGACGCGGAGGCGCGCCACGCCGCCGATCTGGGCCGGCGCCTGGAGCTGGCCCCCAGCGAGTGGGAGGCGGTCTGGGACGAGGCCACCCGCGCCCTCCCCAGCGCCGACGCCACCCTCGCCGCCGCCGAGCGCGTCGACCGCGTCGAGGCCCGCGAGGCGATCTACGAGCTCATCTACCGCCTCGCCGAGGAGGCGACGATCGTCGACGAGGAGTGGGACCTCCTCGAGGCCCTGGACGCGCGCTGGCGGTAGAGGCCGCGAAGTCGAGGAAGGCGCGGACCTTGGCCGAGAGGTGGCGGCGGGCGGGGTAGACGGCGTAGACGGTCGCCGGCTCGGCGGTCCACGGGGCGAGGCAGGGGACGAGATCGCCGCGCGCGAGATCGTCGGCGACTACGAACTCGGCCACGAGGGTGAGGCCCACGCCGGCGAGCAAGGCGCCTCGCATCGCGAGGCTGCTGTCGACGTCGAGCGGTCCGTCCACCTCCACCGTCTCGCGTCGGCCGTCCGGGTGCGCGAAGGTCCACGCCTCGGCGTCGCGGACGCGCGTGTAGCGGAGGCACGGGTGGTCGGCGAGCTCCGCCGGCGAGGTCGGCGCGCGGCGCGCGAGGTAGTCGGGCGAGGCCACCAGCATCCGCGGCGAGACGGTGAGGCGGCGCGCGATCAGGCTCGAGTCGGGCAGCGCGACGGCCACCCGGATGGCCACGTCGATCCGCTCCTCCACCACGTCGACGAAGCGGTCGGTGAGCACGAGCTCGACCTTCACCTCGGGGTTCGCCTCGAGGAACGAGGGGAGGGCGGGCGAGAGCCGGGCCAGCCCGTAGGACACCGGCGCCGTGACCCGCAGCGCGCCGCGCGGCGCGTCCTGTCCCTCACGCAGCTCGCGCTCGAGCGCGTCGAGCTCGTCGAGCAGGGACGCCGCCCGCTCGAGGTACGCGCTCCCCTCCGGGGTGAGCCCGAGGCTGCGCGTGGTGCGGTGGAGGAGGCGGGTGTCGAGCGCCGCCTCGAGCGCGGCGACGTGCTTGCTCACCGCCGCCTTGGAGAGCCGCAGCTTGCGCGCCGCCCCCGCGAACGCCCCCTCCTCCACCACCGCCCGGAACACCCGCATCGACGTCAGTCGGTCCATCTCGACCGTTTACGCTCGGTGAACGCTGCGGTCACGCTGAGACGTATTATCAACGCGCGCCCGCCCAACCATGGTTGGGGCATGACGAACGAACGAACGCCCGACCATCCCATCGACCCCATCTTCGTGCAGCGCTGGTCGCCTCGCGCCTTCGAGCCGGCCGCGATGCCGGAGCGTGACCTGCTGCGGGCGCTCGAGGCCGCGCGCTGGGCGCCCTCCGCCTACAACGTGCAGCCCTGGCGCTTCCTCTACGCGCTGCGCGGCGACGCTCACTGGGACGTGTGGCTGGAGCTCCTCGCGGCCGGCAACCGTGAGTGGGCGCGAAACGCCTCGGCCCTGGTGTTCGTCGTGTCGGACACGCTGCTCCGCTACCAGGGCGAGAAGACCCCGTCGCGCAGCCACAGCTTCGACACCGGCGCGGCGTGGGCGCAGCTCGCGTTGCAGGCCGCGAAGCTCGGCTATCACGCGCACGGCATCGGCGGCCTCGACTACGAGCGAGCGCGCGAGGTGCTCGGCGTGCCGGAGGGCTACGCGGTGGAGATGGCGGCGGCGATCGGGCGGCGGGCGAGCCCGGACACGCTCCCCGAGGCGCTCCGCGAGCGCGAGCACCCGAGCCCTCGACGCCCGACCACCGAGAGCGCCTTCCGTGGAGGGTTCCCCCGATGACGCCGGAGGAGCTCGACGCCTACCTCGAGCGAGTCGGCCACCGCGGCTGGCGCGCGCCGACGAAGGCCACGCTCGACGCGCTGATGCTCGCCCACACCACGGCCATCCCGTTCGAGAACCTCGACGTGCTCGCGGGCCGACCCATCTCGCTCGCGCCCGAGGCGGTGTTCGACAAGCTCGTGCGCCGGCGCCGCGGCGGCTACTGCTTCGAGCAGAACGGCCTGTTCGCCCGCGTGCTCGAGGCCCTCGGCTACCGCGTCCGCCCCCTCGCCGCGCGCGCCAGGGTCGGGAGAGCGCGGAGCGAGCTCCCGCCGCGCACCCATCTCTGCCTCGAGGTCACGATCGGCGACCGCCGGCATCTGGTGGACGTCGGCGTCGGTGGGCTCTCGCTCACCGCCGCGCTCTCCTTCGACGACGGCGCGGTGCAGCAGACGCCGCACGAGCCGCGGCGCCTCGTTCATGAGAGTGGGGGGTGGTGGCACCAGGCGTGGCTCGGCGATCGCTGGACCGACGTCGCGGAGCTGACCGGTGAGCCGATGCCCCCCATCGACCAGGAGATCGGCAGCTGGTGGACGAGCGCGCACCCGGGCTCGCCCTTCCGCGCCGAGCTCATGGTGGCTCGCGCGCTCGACCGCGGCGGTCGGCTCACCCTGCGTGGCGACGTGCTGACGCTGCGGGCCGAGGGCTTCGTCGAGCGCGCCACCGTGCCCCACGAGGCCCTGCCCGCCGTGCTCGAGGCGCGCTTCGGCCTCGTTCAATCGAAGGTGCACACGAGGCGCGTGACCAGCGGGCGGCTGCGGGAGCCATCGGTGGTTCCGACCGCGACGTAGAGCGCGCCGGGCGTCTCGAGCACGCTGCCGCTCGGGCCGACGGCGCGACCGACCTCGGGGCGGATCTCGATCCGCCCGTGCTCGGCGTCGAGCGAAGGCCCGAAGTCGTCCATGTGGAGCGCGCCGTCCGCCGTGTGCCCGACGAGCAGCCTCCCGGCGAGCGCGCCGACGAAGAAGGGCCGCGCGTCTCGCGGCGGGTGGACGAAGCGCTCGAGCAGCTCGAGGGAGTCCTCGTCGACGACCTGGAGCACCAGCGCGTCGCCGTGGTGCACCACGACCAGCCGATCGCCGACGCGGGCCGGCACTGCCACCTCGTCGCCGTCTTCGCCCAGCATCCGCTCCGGCCCGAACGCGCCCGCCTCGTCGACCGCGCTGACGAAGGCTTCCCGCACCCCGCGCGTGGTCTCCCGCGGATACGTGAGGACGAACGAGCGGCCGTCCCGCCGCGCGATCGCGCCGTGCCCCGACCCGTAGCGGCCGGTCGTCACGGTGGTCGGCGAGTGCGCGAGCTCCCCCGAGGGCGTGACGCGCGCGACCACGAGCGCGTTGTCCTCTCGCATGTCGAACGTCAGCCAGAAGAGTGAGCCCCGCGCCGCGCGCAGCACGGAGGGGTGGCGCAGCGGCACCATCGCGCGCGGCCCTCGCGGCGCGCCGTCGGCGTCGACCGGCTGGAGCACGCTCGCTGCGTCTCCCGCCAGCCCCCACGCGACGAACAGCGCGCCATCGAGCGACACCGGCTCGGCCCAGGTGAACGAGTCGGTCGCCACCGTCCCGCCCGACACCGGGTTCAGCGCCGCGTCGAGCCGCTCGAAGCGCACCCGCGTCGGCGACCCATCGCGCGTCACGTGCACGACCCCCACGTGTCCGCCCGGCAGCGCCACCAGCCGCGGCGTCACGCTCGACTCGGCCTCGATCAGCCGCGTCTCCGCCAGCCGCACCCCCGTGCACCCCTCCACCCGCGCGTCCGGCGGCGGCCCCGCGTCGAGCCGAGCCCCGGCGTCCCGGCGCGGGCCCGCGTCGACCGGCTCGTCTCGGCCGTGGGAGAGGTAGCACCCCGAGAGGAGCGTCGCGGCGAGGACGAAGCGAAGCATGCGGAGCACGGTAGCAGCGCGCGGGCTTCACGAGATTACGCCGTATGCGTCGTCGACCATCTCGTGGACACCGTGGGGGCCCGCAGACAGCCGTACCCCGCTTCATCGCAGACACGGCCTCGAGCGCGTCGTCTGCGTCGAAGAAGAGCGAGGCGGCGCCCGCTCGGATTCGAGGGCCTGATGACCGCGACTCCCGTGGGGAATCGAGTAGTCGTCGCCGTACGATTGCCAACTTCCGCCGGGTTGCCGAGGCGCAGAAGAAGAAGCCGAAGAAGCCTCCACCAAGGAAAGCCAAGATCAGCCAAATCTCGCGGCCCCGGCATCTGCCGGGGCCGTTTTCGCTCCATCACCGCTCGTCCCCGACCGTCCGCCGCTGAGCCCGGTCAAACTCCTACGCAGCAACGTGGCCGCCAACATTCGGATCAAGCATCGCGAGGCGAAGTGGCGCTGGCGCGTCGGCGACCCGGGCGGTGGTGTCCCCGGCCGGGACGTACTGGGATGGTCAAGGACCACGGCGCCCGCGTGGAGCCGTTCCCGTAGCTGGGGCCTGATCGCGCGCACTCACTACCGACCTCAGCGGCCTCCGGGACGCTGGGGTGCGCGCGTTCCGTCTCGGGGAGTGCCGTTGGGCGCTCCTCGGCACTGAATCTGGCTCGGCGGCAGCAGCCGCTCGCCCGTCATCGAGCACCAGACACACCGCGCCAGTGGTGTCGTTGTAACTGCAGCAACCCAGGTTGTCAGAGGCCCCGGTTCGGGTCTCGCCCGCGACGAAGACGTAGCGGTGGGTGCCGAGCCGGTCGAAAGGCCCACGCGAGGTAGGTCGGGTACGTCGAACCCGAGGAACCCGCTCGAGCGAGGACGAGTCCTCGCGACGCCAGCAGAGCCCCTGCCCCTGCTCCATCGCCTCGAAAGTATCCGATCAGCAGCATCCGGAAGTAGACGCCGGGAGGGGTCGACAGCCGCCCACCCTTGCGCCGCGCCTCGTACAGAGCGCCTCCACGTGCTCGTCGAAATCCGCATCGGTGAGTAGCCCGTTCAGCGCGTCGTAGAAGCGGTTTCGCAACCCCGCGAACACTTCGCTCCGTCTCCACGAACAGCGACTTCTGCTTGGGTCTGCGCCGTCCCATCGCCATGCGTCGACCGTATCCGTCTCGGATCCGCATGTCGATCCCCCGCGCGGCAGTAAATCAAGGGGCTGCTACTCGTCCTCACGATCTCCTTCTCTCGGCCAGAACTCAGGCTCTCCCGCACTCGTGTACGGTAGGTCACGCCCAGTTGACGACGTGGGACGAGTCCACTTCAGGCCGCTTTCGCGCGGCGCCCTGCCAACGCATTGAAGTCGTCCCGCGTGTTGGCGCAAGCCGACGATGAATTCCTCCCTGTGATCGCCGTACCCAATCGTAAACGCGGCGGACTGAGACACGGAGCCGATACAGAGCGAGTTTGAGAGACCTGTCTCTCGGACGTAGCGGAGCGCTTTCGAGACCAACTCGGGCAGCTGAGAGCTTGCCCCTAAGAGCCCAAGAGGCGCAGCGAGTATGACGACCCCAGGGTCCGAAGTACCAGACAACTCGTTCTGTATGAACGTGAGGCTTTCGGCTATCGACGCTCTCACGGAGGAGCAGCACCACTCGGAGGCCATTAGTTCGCCGAGCCACTGTAGGTGCGCCTCGCTAGCGAGGCCGAGTTCCATGCCGAGCGCTTGCGAATGGGCCCTCCGCCTCCGGGCGTCGGCGAGTCGCCGGATCTTCTCTTGACGGTTACTGGTCATCGTGTGTCGTAGGGAATCGGGGCGCCAGTCGAAGAGTATCGGCCCCCAGGTGGAAGTCGCCTCGGGGCGTGTGGGTAGTGCCCCGTGTGGAAATGCCCGATGCCTCCGTGGAAGGGGTCGGCGTGGTGGTCGATGATGTAGACAAAGCTCTCAGTACCACCTGGTTCATGAATTCGGAACTCATAGATCCGGCCCCAGTGACGTCGATCGGGGTGTCGGATTCCCGGGCCACGGAGACGGCTGGGGTCGAAGATCGACCACACTCGTTCAGGTTGCTGACTACTCGGGATTCCGAGGCGCTCCCGCGCGCTCGCCATGGCTTCCGAACGAGAGCATGACAGTCCAAGTAGATCCACCTCCTGTAGAGGGTCGGAGGAGTGTGTGTAGAGCCGAACTCCTCCGTGCAGCCGAATCGGGTCTGAACTCAGGAAGCCGCTCGTGCTGAAGTCGAACCAACGCCAGCGATTGTAGGCTAGGCACAGATCATCGTCCGCCTCCTGACCTGGCCAACCAAACCCATTGGGTTCATCGGACGCGCTCAACGCGGCTTGCCCGTGAATGTCGAACTGAGCGCGCCAGCCAACTGACCTGTCGTGAGCGACTAGCTCAGTCGGTGTTCCTACTTGGTCGGTCAGGACTCCCCACACCTCCACACCGGCGAGCTTCGCTAGCGGGCTGAGAGATTCTGGATCGAACAGCCACTCGGTGGGCCCCGTGTCGCTACTCAACTGGCGGCGGATGGTGTCTCCATCCCATGCCCACCTGACCTCCTTATGGGTCGGTGACCCCTGGGCGTCCCGCTCAAGGGTCCGTTTCCCCAACCTCCTCGCCAGCACGTCGTACTCGAACGACACCTCCTTCCCGTCGGGAAGCAGCACGGAGTCGAGCATCCCGGCGCCGTTCCACCGGTACAGCGTCGTGTCGCCGAGGACGTCGGTCTTCTCGACGAGGTTGCCGTCCTCGTCGTGGCGGTAGGTGGTGCCGTCTGCCTCCTCGATGCGGCCGCCTTTGCCGTAGCGGCGGTCGGAGAGGTCGGGGCTGCGGTAGATGTTGCCGACCGCGTCCATGGCGCGGTGCTGTTCTTCGCCCCACGGCATGCGACCCCAGACGAGGCGGCCGCGGGCGTCGTGTTTGTAGTGCGCGTCGCCGTGCTGTGGGTCGAGGATGGCGCGGATCTGGTCGTCGCCGTCCCAGACGTAGCGCTTGTCGTCGAGGACCTTCTCGTCCTGGTAGGTGATGGTGCGGCGCATGGGTCGGCCGACTTCGTCGCGCTCCCAGCGTGAGGTGATGCCGTTGGGGAAGGAGCGGCTGAGCTCGAGGCCGAGGGGGTCTCGCTCGAAGTCGACGTGCCACCGGTTGCCCTCGAGCTCGACGCGGGTGACGTCGCCGGCGAGGTTGCGGTGGATGTGGTGCATGTGGCCGTCGCTCGACTCGACACGCACGCGGTGTCCGTCGGGGCCGTAACCGCTCTCGACCCAGTGCTCGGTGCCGTCGGGGAGGCGGGTGAGCTCGCGGACGACTTTGCCGAGGGGGTCGCGCTCGAAGAAGACCTCGGCAGCGTCGTTGCTGGCCTCGATGAGGGAGCCGTCTGCGCGGTAGCGGTAGCGCTCGAAGGTGCCGTCCGAGTGAGCGACGTCGGTGATGCGGCCGGCCGCGTCGTAGCTGAGCTGGTCGACGCGGCCGCTGGGCTTGTCGACGCGGGTGACGCGGCCGGCGGCGTCACGGGTGTAGCGGCGGGTGAAGTCGTCGAAGCCGGTCTCGGCGCGGACGAGGCCGCGCTCGTCGAGGTCGAAGCGGTAGCGCTCGCCATGCTCGTTCTCGACGGCGGTGAGCTGGTCCTCGGTGTCGTAGTGGAAGCGAATCGCGGTGCCGGCCTCGAGGCGCTCGTGCAGGCGATGGTAGCCGGTGTAGGTGAAGGCGACGTCGCGCAGGCTGTCGACGGCCCGAGTGAGGTTCTGCTCCTTGTCGTAGGTGAAGGTGCGCACGACGCCGTGGGGCTCCTCGACCCGGACGAGGTTGCCGAGCGCGTCGTACTGGCGGCGCTCGACGCCGCCGCGTGGGTTGACGAGCTTGGCGACGCGGCCGAGGCGATCGTGCTCGAAGCGGATCTCGGCGCCGGTCGCGGTGGTGACGTGGGCGACGTTGCCGGCGTCGTCGTAGCGGAGCGCGGTCTCGGCGCCGCCCGGGGTGGTGGCGCGGGCGAGGCGCTTGTCCTCGTACGCGTAGCGGGTCCAGTGGCCGAAGGGGTTTGCTCGGCCCTTGATGCGTCCGAAGTCGTCGTAGTCCCAGCGCCACTCGCCTCCGTTCGGATCGACGGCGCGGACCGGGGCGTCGAAGCGGGGGTGGGGCTCGAGGGTGGTGATGGCGCCGTCGGGCGCCTCGATGCGCGTGGTGTTGCCGCGCGCGTCGTACGCCCACCGGGTGGCGTGGCCGAGCGGGTCGATCTCCGCCGTGCGCTGGAGGCTCAGCGGGTCGTACTCGTACTTCGTGACGCCACCGTGGGCGTCGATGATCTCGGTGACGAGGTGGAGCTCGTTCTGGCGGTAGGTGGTGGTCGCGCCGAGCGAGCTGGTGACGCAGGTGGTCCCGCCCTGCTTGTCATAGACGATCTCGTGGTCGTAGATGCCGCCGTCGCCCCAGGTGCGGACGCAGTAGGCGCCCTGCCCGATGCCGTCGTAGCCGAAGTAGAAGCTCAGCCCCTCGCGGTCGGTCTCGCGGGTCAGGAGATGCGCCGCGTACTCGAATTCCCAGAAGGAGCCCGCCGCGTCGGTGACCTGCACGAGGTCGCCACGCTCGTCGTAGGCGTAGCGGAGGTGCTCGAAGTGGCCTTCGCCCCGGGAGACGGGGAGCTTGATCTTGGTGAGCCGGCCCTGCGCGTCGTTCTCGAAGAGGATTCGCCGCCCGCCCGAGTCGCGCACCCAGCTCAGCCGCGCCTCGGCGTCGTAGTGCAGGTCGATGCGGTGGTCGTCGCGGGTCCGGATGCAGACGAGGCGCGCCACCTGGGGATCACCGCCCGGCACCGGCGCGAAGTCGCGGCACAGCCCGTCGGCGCTCCAGATCTCCCAGCGGCCTCCGTCCAGGCACTTCAGGGTGAGCCGATCGATCGGGTAGTAGACCTCTTCGCCCGGCTCGATCCGGTGGTTCGGGAAGTCGAAGGTGTCGATTTCGACCTCGCGCCCGTCCTCGGTCAGGTGCACGACCTTGCCGCGCTCGCGCCAGACCTTCTGCTCGAGGCTGTGATGCCAGCCGTGGCCGAGGGCGCCCGCGCGGTCCGCGAAGCCCGAGTTGTAGACACGCTCGATCTTCAAGGGCAGGGGCCCGGGCAGCTCGACGTCCACGTGGTCGGTGAACACGCGGCCGGTGGCCACGTCGACCGGGTGGCCGGTCAAGAAGCAGATCGCGCGGCTGAGCAGGTTGCGCAGCCGGCCCGGCCCCACGATCCGTGAGAGCAGGTTGTTGAGCTGATGGCTCATCCACTGCGTGCGGATGAACGCGCCCAGCGCGGCCATCGCGTCGAGAGTCGGCGGGCCTCCGACGAGGACCGGCAGCCCCTTCGGCGTAGCGAGGATGGTCGAGCTCGGCAGCCGGACCGGCTCGCTGCAGCTCATGACCAGGTCGCCGAAGCGCGCGAAGTTCGAGCCCATCGCGTGCACGCTCTGGCTGCCGGTGACGACGATTCCGTCGTCGTCGGGCATGGCCGGGTTGTCGGGGACGGTCGACGTCTCCCTCGGCATGATCAGCGGCATCACGCTGGGCATCGGGGCCCACGACGTGCCCGGCGGGATGAGCATGTGGCCGAAGCCGATCGCCTCGGTGCCGGTGTTGGTCGCCGGCAGGTAGTTGACGATCACCGCGCCCGTCGGAGGCGAGCCGCAGAGCGCGCCGATGCCCCAGCTGAGCCCCGCGCCGATCGCGAACCCGAGCGGGTCCATGATCATGCCGACGAACGGGTTGGGGAGGGGCGCGGGGACCACCGCGGGGCCCGCCGGCACCATCTCCCAGTGGACGTCGACGCCGATGACGCCGTCGGTGTGCTTGCTGGCGAGCATCAGGCCAGCGCCTCCGCCGCGGCGCGGGTCTCACCCTGCTCGATCCGGTTCGCCTGATGCTCGAGGGAGTCGGCCTGAGGACCGAGCCCGCGCGCGCGCAGCAGCGCCGCCAGCTCCCGCGCTGCACGCGGCGCGCTCGAGCCTCTCGCCACGTCCGCCTCGGCGCCCTCCGTCAGCTCGATCGCCCGCCGCCAGCACTCCGCGGCGTGCTCCTCCAGCTGCACCTCGGCGGCCATCTGCCCGGCCAGGCGCCAGCTCTCGATGGCGAGCCCGGGGGCCTCCGCCCTCGTCGCGAACTCGGCGCTGGTGGCGTAGCGCGCCATCGCGTCCGCGTCCCTCCCAGCCCGCGCGTCCAGGAGCGCCAGCGCCAGTCCAGCCTGCGCGCGCTCGAGGTCGAGCCCGAGCTCCTCCGCCTTCGCGGCGACGCCCGCGTACTGGCGGTAGGCCTCGGCTTCGCTCCCTCGCGCGAGCTCGTAGCCGGCCAGCACCATCCACTGCAGCACCAGCTCGCGCCCGCCCTGCGCCTCGTCGGCGATCCGGCACGCCTCGCGCTGGTGCTGGACCGCCAGCTCGCCGTTGCCCAGCTTCATCTGCACGGCGGCGGCGAGCATGTACTGCTGCATGCGCGCGCCCTGCGGCCCGGCGAGCGCGGGGCTCATGCCCGCCGCGGCGAGCTCCACGTCCACGTTCGCCTGCTGCTCCACGGTCGGCGCGGTCTCCCCCGGACGAGGCGGCGGGATCACGCCGCGCGGCCACGCGGCCCCGGCTCGCGCCGGACCGGGCAGCTCCGGATCCACGGAGGCCATCATCGCGTTCAGGTCCCGGGCGAACGCGTCGTCATCCCGCACGCAGGCGCTGGTGAGCGCCCGGCGGCCCAGCTCCGCCTTCAGGTCATCGAGTGGCGCCTCCTGCACGTCCATCACGATCCACCGCGCAGCGGACAGCTCCGGCTGGAGCACCAGCTCCCGCAGCTCCGCCTCGAACGCGTCGCCGTTCTCGATGCGGGGCGGCGCGAGCACGACGACCAGCCCCTCGAGCGGCGCCCGAACGCACTGGAGCACGAGATCCAGCCAGCCCCCGAACGCCGCGTGGGGGTCCGCCGAGGCTGGCCGGCGGCCCGAAAGCGAGCCGAGCTCGATCCCCTCCTCGCTCAGCACGCGGCGACGACCCTCCCAGTGCTCCGCCAGACGCTTCGCGCGCGTCCCCCACCCAGGGTCGACCGTCTTCCACGCGTCCTCCAGCAGGACGAACGGGCTCCGGTTGTCGGCGTGGAGCTCCCCGGCGAGCAGCAGCCTCACCGCGCTCTTGCGGAGCGCTGCGTCGCACCGGACGTGGAGGAGCTTCACCTCCGTCGCCCGCGCGAACCACGACACGTCCTCGTGCAGCGCCCGCAAGGGGCGCGCCATCGACTCCATGATTCCCCCTCGTCGTCAGTTGATCTTGACCAGCAGGCCCGTGATCTCGTTCATGGTCTGCGCCGACGAGGTCACCTTGGAGCCGGAGGTCGTGACCCCGCTCGGGCCGAGCTCGATCGATGACGAGCCCGCGCTGAGCGTGATCTTCTCGGTCGTCATCTCGATCTTGCAGCCCCCGACTTCGAGCTCGATCTTCGTGTCGCCGGCGAGCTTGATCTTCCCGTCGTTCTTCATCAGCAGGTGCGAGCTGCCGGTCTTGGCGTGCACCTCCTTGGCGGACTCGACGTAGGTCTTCTCGCTGCCCTGGGTGATCTTCTCGGTGCCGCCCTGGACGAGGGTGTAGTGCGCGCCGTCGACGGTGACGTTGTACTGCCCGGTGATGTGCTCGTTCCGGTTCGCGCCGTCGAGCACCTTCAGGTTGTCGAACGCCTTGACCTTCACCTCGCGGCCCCCGTCGAACGTCTCGAGGTCCTTGCCGGTCTGGACGTGGATCTTGCGGTCGCCCTCCTGGACGGTCAGCAGCTCGTCCTTCTGCACCGTCCGAGCCCGCTGCCCCTCGATCACCCAGTCCTCGTTGCCGTGCACGATCTCGGAGCGGTAGTGCCCGATCTCCACCCACTCGTCGTTGTCGACGGTGTGGAAGCGGTCGTTGTGCACCGTCATCCGCTGGTCGTTCCCGACCGTCTCGGTCTGGTTCACGTCCACGGAGTTCGACTGGTTGTTCTTCACGTGGGTCGAGTGATCGTGCTCGACCTCTTCGTTGTAGTCCTTCTGCGCGTGTGTGTAGATGAACTCCGAGCCGGCCTCGTCCTCGAAGCGGAGCTCGTTGAACCCGTCGCTGTTGGGCGAGGACTTCGTCCGGATCAGGCTCTGCGTCTTCTTGGCCGGGAGGTCCACGCCGGCGTGATTCAAGCCGTTGTAGACGGTGCCAGCCACGATCGGCCGGTCGAGGTCGCCGGCGATGAATGCCACGAGGACTTCCATTCCGACCCGAGGAAGGAAGAAAGTCCCAAAGCCAGGTCCAGCCCACCCCTGCATCACTCGGATCCAACAGCTACTGTCCGCGGCGCTGCGGGGGTTCTCTCGGTCCCAGTGGAAGTGGACACGTACCCGCCCGAATCGGTCCGTGTGGATCTCGGCACCCTCGTCTCCGACTACAGTTGCGCTCTCGAACCCATGCACACTGGGGCGTGCGGTGCGTCGGGCCGGCCGATAGCGCATGGAAGCCGGCACCAGTGTGAGCGAGTTCGTGACGAGGCCGCCTTCCCCCTGCGCCGTAGGGCTTCCTTGAGCAGTCATCGCTACGACGAGGTAGCGCTGATCGAGCTGAGGGTCATCGCAACCGCTGACCTCTAGAAGTGAGCCCGCCCCCACGGCGAGTACCGTGGAACTCATTCGCCAGGACTGACGCGATAGGTCGAGCAGTTCCGCCCGAAGGCGCGCTTGCCGCTGGCTGCTGTTCTCTCGGTACTGCTGTCCGTCGAATTCCTCCAGGGTCACGGCGTCGGTATGGTCGTACACCTCGAGACCTGGGAGCGAGCCAACCTCTCCCCCATGCGCTTCGCCGCGTACAGTCAGCCGAGGCTGCGTCCAGTCGTATCCGCCGACAACAACAGCAGATGCACCGATACGTTGCTCGTGTGCCAATCCCCACGCGACCTCGGCGTCTCGTTCGACAGCGTCCGGATGAGCGTGCAGAACCGAGCCGTCGTGGCTGCTTCGTGCCGTTGAGAGGCCAGAGGTGGAGTCGGAGAGCACGAGAAGTTCGAGGTCGTCGTCGTGCTCGAAATGCCAGAATACACCGGCTTCCTCTGCCAGTCGGCTGATGAAAGCCAAATCCGACTCTTGGTACTGCACGACGTACTCTCGTGGATGGTATGTTTCCTGAAGACTCGACTTGAACTGGCGCCCAGTGTCTCTAACGCGTTCCAGATAAACCTGCTCGATGATCTCGGGAAGGGACATGCCCTGAAAGATCCGGCTCCTGCTTCGTTGCGTCAGAAGCTGAAGGGCCGCTACCAGATGCAGTTCTACATGTACCCAGTCTCGCTCATCGTGTACTCGTGCATGCCAGACGATTCCGGAGAACGAACGCATCGCTTCGCCTCGCGAGAGGTGGATCCGGCTTTCACGTCCCAGGAGATCGTCTACGGATACCGGCAGACGCCTTCGCGCCTCTACTACGCACGAAGGAACGCGGTTGAGCCCCTCGCTGAGTGTGATGCTCTGGACCTGCCATGGCGTCTCATCGTGGCCCGAAACGTCGAGCCCAAACGTGACTCCGTTCGGCGGAAACGCCTCTTGATAGTTGGCTGTGTCATTCATCTCTGATCAACCTAGAGCGGTCGCACTCGTCGGGAGCTGACGAACATGGCGTCAGCAGGATATCCAGGTACTGAGCCTTCCAAGAATGAGGCGCAGTTTCGGTGCGATGGTAGATTGGTTCCGAGGATGTCACCGTCCTCGTGTTCTAGTCGCTCGCTGCCCAGGCGCATGCTGAACCTCGGAGTCGGTCTGATCGGGCGGCGTACATCCCAGTGCCCATCGGCGTAGTACGTGGAAGTGCCACGGAGACCACGCACTTCGGCGCCCCAGAACCGTGCGAGGAGTGTCAGAAAGCTCGGGCCTTGTACGTCAACACCCGCACGGCAGACGAGGAGGTCTACTCGGCGAACTCGCCAGCGTCGGAATGCTTTGCCCATTCGTAGGACGGTGGTGCTGTCCGGATCCCAGCGAGGGGTCGCGATCTCGTTGAAGCTGCGTCCTCCGCGACGGAGGTCTTCTACTCTCTCACGAAGTGCACGCAGATAGTCGGTGTCTGCGGTCGCGGCGGAGGCCGGTGCGAGGTCTACGTTGACACTCCCGGGCATGTTGACGCCGTACTGGCTGTTGCCATGACCCACCAGAATGGACACTACGCCGTTTGGGGCGCTCCACCGCGCCGCTCGCTCGTAGGTAGCGACGGCCATGTCGACGATCTCGTTTCGCATCCGGTCGCGTCGGTCGTCGAAGTCTTGCCGGAGCTGTCGGGGGTCTCGTGTGGGCCCAATCCTACCGGGACGATAGTAGCTGGGAACGCGTCCCTGCCACGAACTCGGGAGTCCGACTACGCAGTGGGTAGTCGTATTGCCCAGATGCGCACTCGGCCTCGTCCTGTCGGTCGAGTGCTCCGCGAGGTAGTCTGGTGTGGCGACGGAGTCGGCGTTCTCATCGACCCACTCGGCCCACCGCTCTCCTATCGCCAGCGTAGTGCGATCGTCAATCACGCGCGTGCGATAGACGCCGGCGTAGCGCGGGCTCTCGACTACGATGACGTGCGGCACTTGGATCGTCCCAGCAAGCCTGCGAGGCCCGCTAGTGTCAGCAGCCAGGGAGCACCCGTCGGCTCGGCGCCCGGGGATACGCCACACGTGCTTGGGTGGTCTCGAGACTCTCCCGGGGTAGAACGATGTCGTCGTCTACAGTAGACATCCCGCTCGCCGCGGCACCGCAATCTGAAACCTGCGTGCGAGATTCGGTTGCACTCGTAGGCATCGCGCTCGGTAGGCTCACCACTCCCCGTGAGATCGATGGCATACGGGTCGAGGGGAGGACAGTAGCGGCACTCGGTCCAGTTCCGGTTCTCGGCGCTGCGCGGCGTGCAGGCTGGGTCACGACGATCTCTGGGCGCGACCGGATTGGCGGACGCCGGGACCACGAAGCTGTGGACCCACAGCGCAGCCGTCAGACCGCAACCGATTGCTCCCCCTCTGCCCATCGTCGGTGCAGGTGTTCTTGCACGACGGTAGTCGGCGCGCTACCCGGCGGGCGCGGCGGAACCGCCTGATCGCGTTGGCGCTCGCGGGGACGACCGCGGGGCTCGCCGGGTGCTCCGAGGTGGCGGGGAGCAAGGCCGAGCGCCCGAAGCAGGAGCCGCCCGAGGCCGGGATGTCGCTGGAGCCTGCCATTCCACCCCCGCCCGCCGACATGTATCCGTTCTGCCCGCCGCCGCCCCGGGAGCGGCCGGACGAGCCGGAGGAGCCGCCGCGGCCGTGTTTGTCGGTGTTCTGAGGTGACGATTTGTCGCGGGGGCTCGACATTCGGAATCGATGGGCCCCATAGACCGTTCGCCTCCCCGGATGAGGAAGGACGACGGCATGACCGCCTTGATGACCCTCGAACCCGACGCGCGCCGATCGGTGCTCGGCCTCCTCGCCTGCATGGCTGGGGCGGACGGCGACGTGTCCGATGAGGAGCGCGAGGCGCTCCGCGGCGCCGAGCTGGCCCTCGGGCTGCCCGAGGGCTCCTGCCTCACGGTGCCGACCCTCGACGAGATCCCGCTCTCCCACCTCGACCGGAAAAGCCGCCTGCTCGCCTACGCGGGCGCGGTCTGGATGATGCTCGCCGACGGGCTGACGCTGCGCGGGGAGTCCTCGCTGCTCGCCGACCTGGCGGAGCGCCTGCACGTCGGCCCCGACATGGCGCGCTTCCTGGGCTCGTTCGCCCGCTGGGTGCGCACCGAGACCGATCTGCCGTGGCACCGCGAGGCGGAGCTGCTCTTCACCGAGGCGGCGCGGCGGCTCGCTCGGGTCGAGGCGCATCGGCGCGCGGCCTGACCGTCCCGAAGACCCAGTCCCACAGCGGGCTCGAGATGCCCCAGGCCGCCCGGCCTTCGTGCTCGTAGTGGTGCGAGAGGTGGTGGCGGCGGATGGCCCGCAGGAGACGCGAGCGCGGCCGGCCGTGGTGCGCGATGTGATGCACCGCCTCGTAGGCGAGGTAGGCCGCGAGGAAGCCGACCATCGCCATGCTCCAGCCGGCGCCGAGGGTCAGCTGGAAGACGCCCAGCATCAGCAGGGCGAGCGAGCCGATCTGCACCGGAGTGGCCGCCAGCCGCGAGGGCTCCCGCGGCGAGACGTGGTGGTGGCCGTGCACGATGAAGGTGGTGACCTTCCCCGGGTCCCTCCGGCTCGGGAAGTGGAACAGCCAGCGGTGCATGGCGTACTCGACCAGGGTCCAGCTCAGCGCGCCGAGCGCGACGAGGGCCGGGGCCCACGCGTTCCTGGGCGCGGCTTCGAGCAGCCAGCCGACCGCCGGCGTCACGAGCAGAAACGGGAGCGCCGGGTGCCCGGCGAAGATGAGGTGCTCGGGCACGAAGCTCCGGAAGAGCCGCACCCGAGACGACGCCCGCGGGCCCCTCCGCGGGGTCCAGGGCCGCCGCGCCGCCTCGACGCACTCCTCCGTGAAGGGTCCCGTTCCGCTCACGACCGGAAACGTAAGGTCAATCGACCACGAATTCCTCTTCGCCGGGCGGGGTGTAGACGACCTTGTAGAGATCGGTGCGCCGGTCCATCCAGTTCTGGACGGTGCCGGTGCGGCGCGCGCGGCGGAGGAGCTCGAGGTCCACGTCCTGGAAGAGCACGGTCTCGACGTTGGGCTCCGCCTCGACCGCGACGCCGTCCCGCGCGAAGGGGATGTCGCTGGGGGTGAAGATGCCGCTCTGTGCGTAGTGGGTGTCGGCGTTCTCCACGAGCGGGAGGTTGCCGACGCAGCCCGCGTTGACGACGTAGACCTGGTTCTCGATGGCCCGGGCCTGGCAGCAGAGGCGCACCCGGAGGTGACCGTGGCGGTCGTTGGTGTTCGAGGGGACGAAGAGGATCTTCGCGCCCTTCTTCACCGCCACGCGCGCCAGCTCCGGGAACTCGCTGTCGTAGCAGATGAGGATGGCGACCTTGCCGAAGTCGGTGTCGAAGATCTCGACCTTGTCGCCGCCCGCGATGCCCCACCACTTGGCCTCGTTCGGGGTGACGTGGATCTTCTTCTGCTTGCCGATCGTGCCGTCGCGGCCGAAGAGGTAGGCGATGTTGTAGAGGAGGCCGTCCTCCTCGAGGGCGAGCTGGCTGCCGCCGATGATGTTGACGTTGTAGTGCGTCGCGAGCCGGCTGAAGAGCTCGAGGTACTTCGGCGTGAAGTCGGCGAGGCGGCGCGCGCCCTCCTCGGGGCGGCGCTCGTCGATCAGCGACAGGAGCTGCACGGTGAACAGCTCGGGGAAGCAGAGGAAGTCGGCCTTGTAGTCGCTGGCGGTGTCGACGAAGAACTCGCACTGCCGCTCGAACTCCTCCCAGCTCTCGAGCAGGCGCATCTTGTATTGCACGAGCGAGAGGCGCACCGAGAGCACCGAGCGCCGCATCTTCTTGCGGCGCGACTTCGGCACGTAGTCCAGGTTCGGCCACTCGAGGCAGGTGGCCCAGCCGGCCGAGTCCTCGTCGTTGGGGAGGTAGTCCTCGATGAGCTGCCGGAGCTGGAAGCCGTTCGACAGCTGGGTGGTGAGGACGGGGTCGTAGAGCTGCTTGGTGATGACCCGCTCGACGTACTCGTGCGCGGTCATCTCGTCCTTGTGGTCGGCGTACCCCGGGATGCGGCCGCCGATGATCATGCGCGCGCAGTTGAACTCGCGGGCGATGCGCTTGCGCTCCTCGTAGAGCCGCCGCGCGAGCTTCTGCCCGCGGTAGTCCGGGTGGACCATCATCTCGATCCCGTAGAGGGTGTCGCCCTCCGGGTCGTGGTTCTCGAGGTAGCCGTTGCCCGAGATCTCGAGGTAGTCGTGCCAGTCGGTGTAGTCGTCGTACTGGACGACGAGCGCGGAGCTCGAGGCGACCATCACCCCGTCCACCTCGATGCAGACCTGCCCCTCGGGGAACTGGTCGATCATGCTCTTCATCTGCGCGGGCAGCCACGGCTTGAGCGTGGGGAAGCACTTCTTCAGGAGCCCCCGCCACTCCTCGTAGTCGTCGTGCCGGAGCTGCCGCACGCGGATGCGCGTCTCGAATTCGCTGAGGTCGATTCCCATCGCGGCGCATCTTAGTCGCAACCCGCGGGCTCGCGAGCGGGAAACGATCTTCGGGCATTGACTTTCGATCTGAAGTGACTCAAGACGTCTCTCGGAGCTCTCATCATGACGGCCCGGACCCCGCTCACGACCGACCTCACGCGTGCCCCCTCGGCGCGCGGGCGGCGTGCTGCGTCCCGGCCGACCTACGCGCTCCTCTCGGTCTGGCCGGTCTCGCGCTGACCGCGGCGGGATTCCCCGCGTGGCGCGCCCGATCTGCGTGCCCTCGCGTCCCCGCCGCGGTGTGAGCGTGTCACCCGACGTCCGTCCGGGCGTCGACCCTCTCGTCCGCCGCGAGCCGGCGCGGCGGGCGTGCATCGGTACGTCTTCTGGAGGTCATCATGACCGGAACAATCCCCCTTTCTCGCCAACGCAATCTCGGAATCATCGCGCACGTCGACGCGGGCAAGACCACGCTGACCGAGCGGATCCTCTTCCACGCCGGCCGCATCCATCGGATCGGCGGCGTCGACGAGGGCACCACGGTCACCGACCACCGCCCCGAGGAGCAGGCCAAGGGCATCACCATCACCGCCGCCGCCGTGACCTGCGGGTGGGACGATCACGCGCTGTCGCTGATCGACACCCCCGGCCACGTCGACTTCACGATGGAGGTGGAGCGCTCGCTCCGCGTCCTCGACGGCGCGGTGGTCCTCCTCGACGCGGTCGCCGGAGTGGAGCCGCAGACCGAGACGGTGTGGCGGCAGGCGGAGCGGCACGGCGTGCCGCGGATCGCCTTCGTCAACAAGCTCGATCGGGCCGGCGCCGACCTCGGTCGCGCGGTGCGCGCGCTCGAGGCACGCCTCGGGGCTCGGCCTCTGGTGCTCACGCTGCCGGAGGGAGAGCCGCTCGACGCGCTCCTCGACGTGGTCCGCCGCGAGCGGGTCCGCTTCGACGCGGAGGGCCGCGTGGCGTCCCGCGAGCCGTGTGACGATCCCCGGATCGACGCGGCGCGCGAGGCGCTGATCGAGGCCTGCGCCGGGGTCGACGAGGGCCTGCTCGAGGCGTGGCTGGAGGGCGAGGTCGACGAGGCCGCGCTGTGGGCCGCGCTCCGGCGTGGGACCCTCGAGGGCCGGTGGCTGCCGGTGCTCGCCGGCTCCGCCTACCGCAACGTCGGCGTGCCGCTCCTGCTCGACGCGGTGGTGGCGCTGCTCCCGGATCCGTCCGAGGCGGCGCCCCTCGCCGAGGGCTGGCCGCGGACCGTCGAGGCGCCGCTCGCGGCGCTCTGCTTCAAGGTCGACTTCGACGCCTACGGCGCGCTCGCGTTCGTGCGGGTGTACGCCGGGGTGCTGCGGAAGGGTGACGCCGTGGACGTGAACGGTCGCAAGCTCCGCGTCGGGCGGCTCGTCCGGCTCTTCGCCGATCAGCGCGAGGACGTCGAGGCGGCGCCCGCCGGGAGCATCGTGGCCCTCGTGAACGCGGAGCTCTCGACCGGGGACACCCTGGCGGATCCCACGCGCCCGATCGCGCTCGAGCCGGTGACGGCGCCCGAGGCGGTGATGCGGGTGGCGGTGGAGCCGCGTACGCGGGTCGATCGGGACCGGCTGCCGAAGGCGCTCGCGCGGCTCCGGCTGGCCGATCCGTCGCTCCGCGTGCTGGCCGATCCCGAGACGGGGCAGACGCTCCTGGCCGGGATGGGGCAGCTGCATCTCGAGATCGCCGTCAGCCGGCTCCGCACGGAGCACGGGGTGACGGTGGACGTCGGCGCGCCTCGCGTCGCGTATCGCGAGACCGTCGGGTCCCGCGCGCGCGTCGACGAGACGCTCCGGAAGCAGACCGGGGGGCCCGGCCTCTTCGCCCACGTGGTGATGGAGGTCGAGCCGGCCGAGCCGGGTGAAGGCCTCGTCTTCGAGGACCGGATCCGCGGCGGGGCCATCCCCCGCGAGTACGTCTCCGGCGTCCGAAAGGGCGTGGAGGCGGCGGCCAGCTGCGGCGCCCTCGGGCACCCGGTGGTCGACGTGCGGGTCGTCCTCCTGGACGGCTCGACGCACCCCAACGACTCGAGCGAGCACGCCTTCGCGCTCTGCGCGGAGCAGGCCTTCCGTCGCGCCCTCGGCGAGGCGGGGCCGGTGCGGCTCGAGCCGCTCGTCCGCCTCGAGGTCACCGTGCCCGAGGCGCACGTCGGTGACGTGATCGGCGACCTGTCCGCTCGCCGCGGTCGGATCGTCGGCATGGAGACCGAGCGCGACGTGGTCCGGCTCGACGCCGAGGCGCCCCTGGCGGCGCTCTTCGGCTACGCGGCGGACCTCGGCAGCCTCGCCCGCGGGCGGGGCACCCATCACCTCGAGCTCGCCCGCTACGCCCCGGTCCCCGAGGGCGTCGCGGTCCGAGCCTGAGGCCAGGAGGTCGCTCCGCTCCGCGCTGCGGGGCGGCCTCCTCCGTTCCATCCCGGAAGGCGTGTAGAGTCGCGGCGCGATGAGCGACTTCCCCGAGGGCTTCCTCTTCGGCGCGGCCACCAGCAGCCACCAGGTCGAGGGCGGCAACGTGCACAACGACTGGTGGGACTGGGAGCAGGCTGGGAAGATCGCCGACGGGAGCACGAGCGGGGACGCGGCCGGCTGGTGGGACGGCAAGGCGGAGGAGGACCTCGCCGAGGCCGCTCGGCTCGGGCACCGCGCCCACCGCATGAGCCTGGAGTGGAGCCGGCTCGAGCCGGAGCCGGGGCGCTTCGACGCCGACGCCTTCGAGCGCTACCGCGAGATCCTGCGCTTCGCCGCCTCGCGGGATCTGGCGATCCTGCTGACGCTCAACCACTTCACGCTCCCGCGCTGGGTCGCGAAGATGGGCGGCTGGACGCACCCGAACGTGCCCGCGCTCTTCGAGGGCTTCGCGGCGCGCGCGGCGACGGAGCTGGGTCCGCACGTGTCGCTCTGGGCGACCCTGAACGAGCCGAGCGTGCTCGCGTACATGGGCTACGCCGGGGACCGCTGGCCACCGGGGAAGGGCAGCATGCTCGCGTGCTTCACCGCGCTCCGGCACATGCTCGACGCGCACGCGCTCGGCTACGAGGCGCTCCACCGCGCGCTCCCGCAGCCCCGGGTCGGCGTCGTGTTGAACCTGCCACTCTTCGCGCCGGCCGATCCCGAGCGCGCCCTCGATCGCTGGGCCGCGAAGGCGCAGGACTGGGCGTTCAACGGGGCCGCGCTCCACGCGCTCACCGAGGGGCGCTACCTCTTCCCGCTCAGCGCGCTCCCGAAGGACGCGCCCCGGGTCCGGCGATCTTGCGACTGGGTCGGGCTCAACTTCTACGGGCGCTTCGACGTGCGCTTCGATCCGTCCGCCGCCGGCGAGGCGTTCGGCCGCCACGTGCAGGAGCCGACGGTCCGCACCGCGCACAACGACTGGGGTCAGCCCGACCCGCGCGGCATGGTGCGCCAGCTCGAGCGCCTCTCGGCGCTCGGCGTGCCGCTCTACGTGACCGAGAACGGCACCTGCGACGAAGCGCAGCGTGACGCCTTCCTCCGCAGCCACCTCGAGGCGCTCGCCGAGGGCGTGCGCGGCGGCCTCGACGTGCGCGGCTACTTCGTCTGGTCGCTGGTCGACAACTTCGAGTGGGCGGAGGGCTGGGAGACCCGCTTCGGCCTGCTCGCCCTCGACCGCGAGACCCAGGCGCGGACCCTCCGCGAGACCGCGCGCACCTACGCCGGGTTGATCGGTCGCTGACGGCTTCAGCGGAAGCTTCCGCCCGAAGTGAGAAGAAAACGACGTTGCGTGGGGTGAAACCCCCATCTGGGGACGTGTTCAGCGCAGGGCGGCTGTCGTAGGCTCGACCCTCGCCATGACGCTCCGCGAGGTCATTCAGCTCCCGCACGCGCGGGTGGTGGTCGAAGCTCGGGACACGCACCTCTTCCTCGACGAGAAGGGGGAGCTGCGGACCGTCGACGAGGTGGAGCGCTACACGCGAGCGGTGGACCGCCTGATCCGGCGCACCGGCCTGAAGAAGGGCGTGATCGACGCGCGCGGCGAGATCGGTGAGCCCAGCAAGGCGGTGCGCGACGCGATGTGGGCGTGGATCCTCGCGCCGGACCGTGGGTTCAACCAGGTGGCCTTCGTGCTGCCGACCGAGATGGCGGTCGCGCGGGTGAACATGACGGCGCTCTCGCACCGGGCGTTCGTGCGCGCGTTCGAGAGCGACTTCGCCGCCCAGCGCTGGCTGGTCCGGCCGCGCGCGAGCACCGGCAGCTTCCGGCCGCCGTCGTCGCGTCCGCCGCCGATGAGCTCGACCATCCCGCCGAAGGCGGCCCAGAGCCCGGGGCTCTACGTCTCGAGCGAGACGAAGTCCGACGACACGCGCCAGAAGCTCCCCCGGTCGGGGACCATGCCCGCGCTCGGGCCCGCCGGGAGCCCGCGCCCGCCGAAGGCCAAGGCCAAGGGCGCCTGAGCGAGGCCCGATCAGCGAGGCAGCGCGCTCGGCTGCTGGGACGCGAGCGCCCGCTTCGCGCCCACGTAGGAGACGACGTTCATCGGCAGCGTCACCGCGGTGACGAAGAAGCTGATGATGCCCCACCAGCCGAAGAAGCCGGTGACGAGGGTCTTCGTCCAGAACTCGCTGTCCACGCAGCGGCCGCAGAGCAGGCCCTCGGTGCGCGAGCCGAAGCGCATGACGAGGAGGCCCACGTTCTGCCCGAAGGAGACGTGGGCGAGGGGCGCGTCGGCGCCGCAGGCCTGGCAGCACCCGGGCGCGAAGCCGTCGTGCGCGAATCCGTCGTGCGGCGCGAGGCCCTCGTTGCGGAACGACTGGGGGAGGGCGTCCTGACGCTGCGGCTCGTAGTGCATGGCGACGAGGGTACGCCGCGCCGGCGCGGATCTCCCTACCGGACCTTGGTCTTGGCGCCGGCGAGCTTCAGGACGGTCTTGAAGTGCGCCTTGTCGACCGGCTGCACGCTGAAGCGGATGCCGCGCTTGATCACCATCATGCCGTCGAGCGCCTCGGCGTGCTCCTTGAGGACGTCGAGGCCGAGCACCTCGTCGAACTTCTCGACGAAGGCGAGGTCGACGAGCTGCCAGCGCGGCGCCTCCTTCGTCGACTTGGGGTCGTGGTATTTGCTCTTCGGGTCGAACTGCGTCGGGTCGGCGTAGGCCTCGGTGGCCACCTCGGCGACGCCGGCCACCCCCGGGGGCTTGGCGTTCGAGTGGTAGAAGAGCACGAGGTCGCCGACCGCCATCTCGTCGCGCATGTAGTTGCGCGCCTGGTAGTTGCGGACGCCGTCCCACTCGGCCTGGCCGTCTCGCTCCAGGTCCTCGATGGAGTAGACGTCGGGCTCGCTCTTCATGAGCCAGAACTTCTTGGCCATCACTCGGTCTCCTTGGCGATGCCGAACAGCTCCTCGATGGTCTGCTCGTGGAAGAGGCTCCCGCGCATGCCCACCACGCGCTCCTTCTCGCGGCCGCCCTTCAGGTAGATCACCGTCGGGGTGCCCTTCACCTTCATCCGCATCGCGCTCCGCGGCGCGGCCTGGCTGTTCATCTCGCAGACCTTCACCCGGCCGTCGTACTCGGCGGCCAGCTGCATGATGATCGGCTCGAGCTTCTTGCAGGGCTGACAGTTCGGGCCCCACACGTCGAGGATCACCGGCTCCTTGGACTGGAGCACCTCACGCTGGAAGTTGTCGTCGTCGACGTGGACGGGCTGCTTCTTGGGCGTGATGCCGAGCAGCTTGGCGAAGAAACCCATGGCGCGTGGTCTACTCGTATCCGCGGGCTCCGCAAATAGGTGAAGCGCCCCGGGCGTGGCGGCCCGGGGCGCTTCTGGATGGATGGATGAATGGAACGATCGACTCGTCCGCGGCCACGTCTCCCGCGAACGAAGACCTCATCGCACCGACCCCGAGCCGGTTTCCTCCTTGGACGAAAAAAAGATCACCGGAGGCCGGCGCTCAGCCGGACGCGGGAGAACCAGGGCTCGTGGGCGTCGCCGCGGGCCGCGTCCATCGCCTGGACGACGTCCTCGTAGGGCACGAGCGGATCGGCGGTGAGGATCAGGGAGTCCTCCACGGGGAAGCGGCGGTGCACGGCGCGCAGGCAGTCCCGCAGGCCGGCGAAGTCCTGGCCTCGAGCGGTCCGGGGCACCGTCACCACCGCCCTCGACGTGGTGTCCGCGCAGCCCGGCGCGAGGTGCGCGCCCTCGCCGGAGACGAAGACGCCCTCCTCGGCGACGGTCACCGAGAGGTTCAGGCTGCGGGGCGGACGCTGACAGCCGGTCGCGCACGTCGCCGGCAGCTCCACCTCGACCTGGGCCACGGCGATGGCGGCGGTGGTGGTCGCCAGCAGGAAGAGCATCACGTTCACCACGATGTCGAGGAAGGGCACGATGTTGAGCTCGCCGCCCTGCTCGGAAGGATCGAGGTCACGAGCCCGGGTGGCCCGGCGGACGAGGCGGCGCTGACGCGGCGAGAGCTTCATGGCCCGAGTGACAATGTCCACGCGTCCGAGTTCCCGGGTATGCTCGCCGCCGTGGCGCGCGTGACCCTCGCCTTCCTCCTCCTCGCCTTCGCGTCGCCGGCGGCGGCGCAGGACGACGGGCTCGACGACATCCCGATCGCCAGCCAGCGCCCGACCTCGGGCGAGGCCTCGCTGCTGAGCGGCCGCACCCTCGGGGTGGGCGAGGTGTTGGTCGCGGGCGCGGCCGGCTGGCCGTGGATCTGGGCCCAGGCCGAATTCGCGCTGACCTCCAGCTTCAACGTCGGCATCCGGCCGGCGCTGCTCTACGGCTCGCCGTTCATGGCCCTCGAGCCCGGGGTGGGCGGGGAGCTCGCGGTGCCGATGCGCATCCACCTCTTCGGCGAGGGGGAGCTCGACCTCGCCGCGTTCATCACCCCGGCGGTGGCGGTGGGCGAGGCGGCGGCGACGGCGGGGGAGGGCGGCACGGTGTTCGCGGGTGAGCTGGGCATCGGCAGCCGGCTCGAGCTGGGCGCCCGGATCGGCTACCGCGCGATGGAGGGGCTCACCTTCGTGCTCGGCGCGGGCGGCCATGTCGGCTTCGTGTACGCGGAGGCGGTCGGCGCGGCCGAGGTCATCGGCGCCGCCTTCCTGCAGGCGGGCCTCGAGGGGCTGATCTCGCGGGACACGATGCTCTTCGCGCTCGTCGACGGCGGCCTGGGCTTCACCCCGAGCCGCGGCGCCGGCTTCCCGCTCTTCCGCGAGAGCGTGCCGCCGCTCTTCCGCATCTCCCTCGGCGTGGCCTACCTGCTTTGACGCCGAGGGGCGCGGACCCCATGACACCCGCGTGCTGATCGACGTCGTCATCCCCGCGCTCGACGAGGAGGAGGCGCTGCCCCACGTGCTGGCCGCGATCCCCGAGGGCGCGGTGCGCCGGGTGGTGGTGGCCGACAACGGGAGCCGCGACCGCACCGCGGAGGTCGCCCGCGCGGCGGGGGCGGAGGTCGTGCGCGAGCCGCGCCGGGGCTACGGCGCCGCGTGCCTGAAGGCGCTCGCCCATCTCCGCCGCGACCCGCCGGACGTGGTGGTCTTTCTCGACGGCGATCACAGCGACCACCCGGAGGAGCTGCCCCGGCTGCTCGCGCCGATCGCGCGCGGCGAGGCGGACCTGGTGGTGGGCTCGCGGGCCCTCGGGCGCGCCGAGCGGGGCGCGCTCACCCCGCAGCAGCGGGTGGGCAACGCCATCGCCTGCGTGGCGCTCCGGCTCGTCTACGGGGCGCGCTACACCGACCTCGGCCCCTTCCGCGCGATCCGGTGGGAGGCGCTCGAGCGGCTGGGCATGGTCGACCTGGACTACGGCTGGACGGTCGAGATGCAGATCAAGGCGGCCCGCCGACGGATCGCGCACGCCGAGGTGCCGGTGAGCTATCGGCGTCGCATCGGCGTCTCGAAGGTCAGCGGCACCCTGCGGGGCACCCTCGGCGCGTCACGAAAGATCCTCTGGGTCCTGGCCCGGCATGCGCGCTGAGATCGCGGTCTTCGCCCGGGCGCCGCGGCCCGGCCGCACCAAGACCCGGCTGATCCCGGCGCTCGGCCCCGAAGGCGCGGCGGCGCTGTACGCGGCGTTCCTCGAGGACACTCTGACCAAGCTCGAGGGGCTCGACGCGCGGCTCTGGGCGGCGTCCGAGGCCGACGCGCCCGCGCTCGAGGGGCGGGGCTGGCCGGTGAGCGCGCAGGTGGGCGGCGATCTGGGCGCGCGCATGAGCCACGCGATCGCCGACGGGCTCGGCCGCGCCGACGGGGTGATCGTCATCGGGACCGACGCGCCGACGCTGCCGCCCGCGCGGCTGCGCGACGCGATCGACGCCCTCCGAACCCACGACGCGGTGCTCGGGCCGTCGGCGGACGGGGGCTACTACCTCATCGGCAGCCGGGCGCCGGTGTCCTTCGGCGCGGTGCGCTGGTCGACGCGCCACGCGCTGGCCGACACGCTCGCCGGGCTCGGGTCCCCCGCGCGGCTGCTGCGGCCCTGGTACGACGTCGACACCCCGGACGACCTCGCGCTGCTCCGCGCTCATCTCGCCCTGCGGAGCCGCGACGCGCCGGCCACCTCGCGTGCGCTTTCGCGGCATTTTGACCACTCCGCGGCCGACGGTTAGCCTACGGGCGTCCGTCATCGGCCGCCGTGCGTCCGTGCCGGCGGGTTTGACCATGGCCGACGACCAGCTCTTCGCACGATTCGGCAGGACCTGTGAGCCGGGCGAGGTCCTCTTCCGGGAGGGCGAGCACGGCGATCAGATGTACGTGCTCCAGGAGGGCGCGATCCGGATCACCAAGGCGGTGAAGGGCGAGGAGAAGACCCTCGCGCTGCTCGGCCCCGGTGAGTTCTTCGGAGAGATGGCCATCCTCAACGCCAAGCCCCGCACCGCGACCGCGGTGGTGGAGCATCAGGCCAAGGTGCTCGTGCTCGGCGCCAAGGCGTTCGAGCGCATGGTGGTGAGCAACGCCGAGATCGCGGTCCGCCTCATCAAGCGGCTCGCGCGCCGGCTCGACTCCGCCAACGAGCTCATCGAGGTGCTCATGCACCGCGACCCCAAGGCGCGCGTGATCCTCGGGCTCAGCCGCGAGGCGCAGTTCCTCGGCCAGCGCCGAGAGGACGGCTCGGTGCTGGTGCCGCTCTCCGAGGAGGAGCTCGCCGAGCAGGTGGGCCTCTCGGAGGCCGAGACCGCCGAGGTGCTCAAGCGCCTGCGTCGCCTCCACATCGTCGATCCGGCCGGGCCCGAGGGCGTCGTCGTGCGGGACACCGCCCGCCTCGACGAGTTCTACGAGTTCCTCGAGATGCGCGAGAAGTTCGGGGACGGCTGATGGAGCTTCGCGTACTCGGCTGTCACGGCGGGGAGACCCCGCGGCACAAGACCTCGAGCTTCCTGCTCGACCAGCGCGTCGCCATCGACGCCGGCGCGGTCACGAGCATGCTCGAGCTGTCCGAGCAGAAGAAGGTCGAGACGGTGCTCGTCAGCCACGCGCACCTCGACCACATCAAGGACCTCGCCACCCTGGCCGACAACCGCTGCCAGCAGGGCGGGCCGACGCTCACCATCGCCGGCGTCCCGGCGACCATCGCGGTCCTGCGCGACCACTTCTTCAACGACCTGCTCTGGCCGGACTTCTCCAAGATCCCCGCCGGGGACGGGCCGACGCTCCGCTTCCAGGAGCTCGAGCCGGAGAAGCCCACCCAGCTCGGCGACGTCGAGGTCCGCGCGGTGATGGTCGACCACACCATCGACACCTCGGCCTTCGTGGTCCGCAACCACGAGGGCGCCATCGCCTACAGCGGCGACACCGGCCCGACCGACCGCTTCTGGGAGGTGCTCGCGCAGACCGAGGATCTGCGGGCGCTCCTGATGGAGGTCTCCTTCCCCGACGAGCACCACAAGCTCGCGAAGGTCTCCGGCCACCACACCCCCGAGACGCTCGCCAAGGACCTCGCCAAGCTCGACGGTCAGCGCGGGCTGCCGGTGCTGCTCTATCACATCAAGCCGGTCTTCGAGGGCGCGGTGGAGAAGCAGCTCACCAAGGTGCGCGGTCAGAACATGGAGATCTGCCGCCTCGGTGACCAGTTCCTCTTGTGAGCCTAGGCTCCGGCCCATGCGTACGCTGATGATGGTGACCGCCCTCGCGCTGAGCGCGTGCGGGGCGACCCAGTCCGGCTCGGGCGGGCTCCTCTCCGAGGGCGACCCGGCGCCGGACTTCGTGGCCCAGGACCAGGACGGAGAGATCCGTCAGCTCCGCGCGATCCGCGGCGACCGGCCGGTGGTGCTCTTCTTCTATCCGCGCGACGGAACCCCCGGGTGCACCGCCGAGGCCTGCGCCTTCCGCGACGCGTGGGATCGCATCGAGGCCACCGGCGCGACGGTGGTGGGCGTGTCGACCGACGACGTCGCCGCCCACCGCGCCTTCGCCGAGGAGCACGGCCTCCAGTTCACGCTGCTCGCCGATCCCGAGGGCGAGATCCTCGAGAAGTACCGCGTGCCCAGCCGGATGGGCATGGCGGCGCGGGTCACCTACCTCATCGACGGCGAGGGCCGCGTCGCGCGCGTGTTCCCGGACGTCGACCCGGCGGTGCACGTCGACGAGGTGCTGGCCGCCATCGCTGCGCTCGAGTGAAGCGGTTGCGCGTCGAAGGCCTGACATCGCTGTCGGGGTCCCCACGCCCTCGTTCGGGGGTGGTGAGGCGAAAGCGCAGTCGATTTCTTGCCCGATCGTGGCGCATCCCCTCATGGCTAGAGGCGGGGCGCCTCGGCCCGGCGTTGGATCGGTCGTTGCACTCCCATGTCGCGAGAGCGACGAGCGAGGGAGCCGGGACATGATGCACGCCAACGACAGCCGAGAGCAGATCCTCATCCGCCGGGCGCGCCGCCACGCGCGCAAGGGCGACTACCGAAAGGCGGCCATCGCGCTGCGAGAGCGCGTGGCCCTGCGCGGAGACGCCGCGTCCTGGGTGGCGCTGGGCGACATGCTGCGCCGCGCCCGCCGCGTCCCCGAGGCGGTGAAGGCGCTCAAGCAGGGCATGTTCCTGCACCGTCAGAAGGGCGCCGACGGCCGGGTCCGCACCGTGGCCCGCATGCTCGTCGCGCTCGACCCGTGGGACTCGAAGCTCGCCGACATGGTCGCCTGAGCCGAGAACGACACGCTCCCCTCACGCTCGAAAAAGAGCCGGCCCCTCACCGAGGGACCGGCTCTCTCACGTTCGACCGACCGGCGTCACTCGGAGCCCTGGATGACCCCCATCGCCGAGTCGTGCGCCCGACGGATCACCGCGGCGGGCGGCTCGGCGGACGGCGCCTCCTCGGCCTCGTAGGCGTAGTCCGAGTCCGGGGCGGCCGAGGGCGCCATCGACGGGAGCGCCTGGCCGAGCACGCGCATGCTGCCCACCTGCTCGCGCACCGCCTCGTCGTGCGCGTACTGCTGCGCCTGGCGCTCGGCGCGGTCGAGGATGGCCCGGGCCTGGGCGATGTCGCCCTCGCGGGCCCGCTCGATCGCCTCCACCGTCTGCACCGCGGCGAGCATCCGGGCGGCGGCGCGCTCGACCGCCTCGTCGCGCCCCGACTCCATCTGGGCGGTGTCCCCGGTGGCGCGGGCGCCGAGGAAGACCCGCCGCTCGAGCCGGCCCGCGTCGACCAGCGCGTCGTCGAAGGTGAGCACCGCGTCCATCAGCTCCACGACCGCGCCCTCCCGGCGCGGATCGGCCTGCAGGCGCACGATGACGTCGCGGCTCTCGCCTTCGCTCACGTCGCCGAGGGCCACGCGCACCGCGCCGCCGCCCGCTTGCATCGGCTGCCCCACCACGCCGGCGATGCGCACGCCGGGTCCGGGCCGGAGCTCGAGGGTCAGGTTGCGGGCGAGCAGGCGCTCGAAGCGGAGCACCTCGTCGCGGAACACGCCCGCGACCTGCTCGGACGCCTCGACGAAGTGGAAGCGGCCGCCGCTGCGCTGGGCGATGTGGCCGAGCAGGGTCTCGTCGTAGTCGAGCCCGAGGCCGAGGGCGGTGATGCGGATGCCGCGCTCTCCGGCCGCCTGGGCGAGCGGCAGCACCGAGGTCGCGTCGTTCGGCACGCCGTCGCTGAGCAGGACCAGGCGGTTGATGCCCTCCGGCTCGTAGTGCCCGACCAGCTCCTCGAGCCCGGCGCGCAGGCCGCCCGCGAGGTCGGTGGTGCCGCGCGCCTCCATGCGGCCGATCTCGCGGCGCAGCTCGCTCAGGTCGGCGCCCTCGAGCTGGGTCGACGGCAGCAGCACCTCGGTCTCGGAGTGGAACACGACCACCGAGAGCCGGTCCTGCGGGCGCATGATCTCGAGCAGGTCGAGCGCGGCCGCGCGGGCGTCGCCGATCGGCGCGCCGTCCATCGAGCCCGAGGTGTCCATCACCAGGGCGAGGTTGATCGGCGGGCGCCGCGCGTTCTCGAGCGCTCGGGTCTCGATGCGGATGCGCGAGATCACCTCCGCGCTCTGCCCCGCCATCACGTAGGCGTTGCCCAGGTCGCCGTGCAGGACGACCACCTCCGGGTCCTCGCCCTCCGGCGCCACGTCCGCGCCACCGCACGCGGCCAGCGCGAGCCCCAGGATCATCAGCCAAGCCAGTCGAGTCGTTCGCATCGTCATCCTCCCGTGGCCCGGTCGAGACGAGCGATGCGGCGTTCGGGTCTAACGAATCTCGTCCGGCTTCGGTACGCTGTGCGACCGCATGGCTGTCCGGCTCACGCTCGCGCTCCTCCTGCTCTTCACGGCGGCGGGCTGCGACGCGGGGGTGACCCTGGTGGTGCAGCTGCGGACCGATCTGGTGCCCGGCCGCGAGCTGGCGCGGATCGAGACCGACGTCGAGGTCGGCGGGGTCGTGCAGACGACGTGGGTGACCCCGACCGCCGACGCGGACGAGGAGACCCTCTTCCGCGCCGCCGAGCTCGACGGGCTCGCCCCCGACCGGGCGCGCCCGATCACCCTTCGCCTCTTCGGGCCAGACGGCCGAGAGCTCGCCACCCTGCGCAGCCTCGCCAACAACCGCGAGTCCCGGGTGGTGACCCTGACGTTCACCCGGAACTGCCTCGGCGTGGAGTGCGCCGACGACGAGCGCTGCCTCGACGCCCAGTGCGTGGACGCCCGCTGCCTCACCGGCGTCGAGCCCGAGTGCGCGGGGGGCTGCGACTGCGCCCCGCTGAGCGAGTGCGACGACGCGCGCTGCGTCGAGGGCGCCTGCCTGCACCGGGCGAACGACGCGGTCTGCGAGGGCGTGTGCGCGCCCGAGGTCGGCTGCGAGGCGGCGCCGACCGACGCGGGCCCGCCGCCGATGGACGCGGGGCCGGGAGACGCCGGTCCGATCGACGCTGGGCCTCGAGACGCCGGGATCGACTCCGGACCCGGGGACTCTGGCCTTCGCGACTCTGGCCTTCGCGACTCGGGCCTCCGCGACTCGGGGATCGACTCCGGACCCTCCGACAGCGGGGTCTCGGTGTGTCGGGCGACGCCGACGTCCTGCGATTACGTGCTGCAGGACTGCGGCGGCGGTCAGGGCTGCTTCCCGATCACCTCGGGCGGGCGGGTGAACGCGCGCTGCCGGACGTCGGGCAGCGGCCGCGGCGGCGCGGCTTGTAGCGGCCACGCCGGCTGTCAGCCTGGCTTCCTGTGCAACGACGGCGAGTGCACTCCGCTCTGCTGCCCGGGCGAGGGGCGCACGTCGTGCCCGGGATCCCGTCGGTGCGAGCCGATGGTGGACGGCTACGCCGGGCTCTGCCTGCGGAACCGGGACTGCGATCCGCTCGACCAGACCGGCTGTGTGCCCGGCCGGGCCTGCTACTACCGCGACATGACCCGCAGCACCGTCGACTGCGAGCCGCCGGGCGCCGGCACCGACGGCGACGCCTGCACCGACGCGAGCGACTGCGCGCCGCGCTTCGTGTGCACCGGGCGCTGCCGGCGGCACTGCGACAACGGCGGCTGCCCGTCCGGGTATCGCTGCTCGGACGCGCCCGGGCTGCCGTATGGCGAGTGCTACCCGATGGAGTGCGACCCGATCGCGCAGACCGACTGCGCGCCCACCGAGAGCTGCTACCCGACCGGGAGCCAGACCGCCTCGTGCCTGGTGCCGGTCGACAGTCGCTCGGAGGGCCAGACCTGCACCTACGTCAACGAGTGCGCGGCGGGCCTCGTGTGCAGCGGCGGTCGGTGCCGACGGACCTGCCGCCCCGGCTCGGGGGGCTGCCCGGCGGGCACGTCCTGCGTGGCCTTCGCCGGCCCCACTCCGCGCGAGTACGGCGCCTGCCAGTGACGGAAAGAGAACGGGGCGGCACCCAGAAGAGGGGCCGCCCCGTGTGCTCGGAAACCGGAGGAGGATCAGCTCGTGCGCTGCACCTCCAGGGCACGGGTCCGAGCATGGTCGTTACCAATCATAGAGCTGTGGTTCACGTTTCGTTTCCCTCCTCCGGCGTGAGCCGGCGTCCCGGGGGCCTGGCCGTCCAACGCGGGCCGGCCCTCCTGCAGACGTTCCTGGGTGGGAGCGCTCTCCACCATGGAGAGCGCTCGCGTCATCGCGGCACGATTCCGAAAGGATTTCACACCATTGTGGGGAGGCTTTCCCATCGGCCGCGGCCCGCCGGGTCGACGAAATCGACCCAACGGCAAGATAACACGCGACGTCCCCGATGCTTTCCAACCGCGCACATTTCGTACGGTCGGCCAGTGAGGCGGGAGCGCGATGAATCGCTGAAACCACAAAGATTTCAAACGCATCACCTGAATGGGGGCGATCCCGTGTCGGGCGGCGTGGACGGATCCGTCGTGGTCCGATCGGGCGCTTCGTGCGATGGTCGCCGGCCATGAAGCGCCACGACGCCGACTCCGCCGAGGTCCGGGTGTTCACCTACAAGGAGGGGCTGCTCTCCGCGGTGGCCCACGACCTCCAGCTCGAGGTGACCCGGTTCGAGATCGAGGTCGGGGAGGACCGGGCCATCGCCGCGACCTTCGATCCGAGGTCCATCCGCGTGCTCGACGCGATGGTCGACGGCCGCCTCTCGCCCGGCACCCTGGGCGCGAAGGACAAGGAGAAGATCCAGGGCAACATCGTCAAGGACGTCATCCCCGTCCGGAAGCACCCCGAGATCCGCTTCGAGTCCACCGAGGTGCGGGAGGTCGACGCCGGCTGGGAGATCCGCGGCAAGCTGACCCTCGCCGGGCGCACCCGGGACATCACCGTCCCGGTGCACCGTGACGACGGCCACTGGATCGGCGAGGTCTCGATCCACCAGCCCGACTGGGGCATCAAGCCCTACAGCGCCATGCTCGGCGCCCTCAAGCTCCAGCCCGGCGTGAAGGTCCGCGTCCGCGTCCCCGCGGAGTGATCACACGTTGAATCTGAAGTGGACGACGTCGCCGTCCTTCACTTCGTAGGCCTTGCCCTCGATGGCGAGCTTGCCGGCGGAGCGGACGGCGGACTCGGCGCCGAGCTCGACGAGGTCCTTCCAGCTCATGACCTCGGCCTTGATGAAGCCGCGCTCGAAGTCGCTGTGGATCTTGCCGGCCGCCTGCGGGGCCTTGGTGCCGCGCTTGATGGTCCAGGCGTGCACCTCGGGGTCGCCCGCGGTGAAGAAGGTGATCAGGTCCAGCATCCGGTAGCCGGTGCGGATCACCGAGTTCAGGCCCGGCTCCTCGAGGCCGACGCTCTCGAGGAACTCGACCCGATCCTCGTCGGGGAGCTGCATGATCTCCGCCTCGATCTTGGCGCTGATCACCACGACCGGAGCGCCCTCCTTCTCGGCCCGCGCCTTCACCGCGCCGACGAGCGGGTCGTCGTCCTCACCGAGCTGCTCCTCCTTCACGTTGCACACGTAGAAGTGGGGCTTGTTCGTCAGGAGGAACATGTCGCGGACGACGCCCTTGCTGTCGTCGTCGAGCCCCTCCTGGTCGAAGGAGCTGGCCAGCTTCCCCTCGTTGAGGTGGGCGGCGAGCGGCTCGCAGACCTCGACCGCCTTCTTCTCGAGGGCGTTGTTGCCCTTGGCGGCGCGGCGCGCCTTGTCGAGGCGCTTCTCGACCGTCTCGAGGTCCTTGAGCACGAGCTCGGTCTCGATGGTCTCGATGTCGGCCACCGGATCGACCCGGTTGTCGACGTGGAGCACGTTGTCGTCCTCGAAGCAGCGCACCACGTGGGCGACCGCGTCCGCCTCGCGGATGTTGCTGAGGAACGCGTTGCCCTTGCCCTCGCCCTTGGAGGCGCCGCGCACGAGCCCGGCGATGTCCACGAAGTCCACCGTGGCCGGCACGACCTTGGCGGGCGAGAAGAGCTTCACGAGCGCGTCGAAGCGAGGGTCCGGCACCGGGACGACACCCACGTTGGGCTCGATGGTGCAGAAGGCGTAGTTGGCCGCCTCCGCCTGCTTCTCGGAGAGGGAGTTGAAGAGGGTCGACTTGCCCACGTTGGGCAGACCCACGATGCCTACGGAGAGACCCATGCCGTCCTCGATGAATGGGGGGCTGGCTCAATAGCGCGGCGGGGCCGGCCGGGGCAACCGGGCCGAGGGGGTTCTCGCTGCCCTTCGAGGCGCTATGGTGGGGCCAGCGGTTCTTTCCTCTGTGACACCGGTGGGTCACGAAGTCGTTGCCCGAGCATTCCAGCTTCGCGGGGCCTTGATGTCCGAGCACATTCTCATCGTCGACGACGAGCCCGACATCGTCGAGCTCATCGACTACAACCTCACCAGCGCCGGTTACAGCGTCACCACGGCGCGAGACGGGGCCTCGGCGATGGCCGAGGTGCGTCGTCAGCGCCCGGACCTCATCCTGCTCGACCTCATGCTGCCGGACGTGTCCGGCACCGAGGTCTGCCGGCGGCTGCGCAAGGACCCCTCCATGGAGGGCGTGCCGATCATGATGATCACCGCCCGCGGCGACGAGATCGACCGCGTGGTGGGCTTCGAGCTCGGCGCGGACGACTATGTGACCAAGCCCTTCAGCCCGCGCGAGCTGGTGCTGCGGGTGCAGGCGGTGCTCCGCCGGACCAAGCCCAAGAGCGCGACCAAGAGCGAGCGGCTCCAGATCGGCAGCCTCGAGATCGATGTGCCCCGCCACCGGGTGACGGTCGAGGACGAGGAGATCAACCTCACCGCCCTCGAGTTCAAGCTCCTGCTCGACCTCGCCAGCCGCCGCGGCCGCGTGCAGCCGCGCGACGCCCTGCTCGAGCGGGTCTGGGGCTACGCGCCCGGCATCGAGACCCGCACCGTCGACACCCACGTGAAGCGCCTCCGCGAGAAGCTCAACGCGGCCCGCGACTACATCGAGACGGTGCGCGGCGTCGGCTATCGCATGCGCGACGAGTGATTCTCGCGAGATCGGGGGTACCCTCCGACGCGGACTCATGACCCGGAGCCTGCGCGCCCGTCTGCTGGGCTCGATGTTCGTCGTCACCGCGCTCGTCGTGGGGGCGGCGCTGTTCATCGCCGATCCGCTCGTGCGCGAGCGGGCGCGGGACGACGTGCTCCGGGCCCTGGAGCGCGCCGCCGAGGAGGTCGAAGCCGAGCCCGCTGCGATCCGGGTCGCGGCCGGTCACGGGGCGCACGTCACCTGGATCGCGCCCGACGGGCAGGTCCTCGCCGACACCGGCGGGCCGAGCCGGGGCGCGGGCGACCTCGACCACGTGCGCCACGCCGGCCGGGACGTGCGCGAGACGCGCGACGACGAGGGCCGCCGGTGGCTGCAGCTCAGCGTGGCGAGGCCGGACGGCAGCGTGGTGCGGGTGGCGCGGCTGTTCCCCGAGAAGAGCGCGGCCCGCACGACCATGTGGCAGGTGCTGCTGCTGGCCGGCTTCCTCGCCTTGCTCGCCTCGGCGCTGCTGGCCGAGTACCTCACCCGCTCGCTGGCCGTCCCGCTGGCCGAGATGACGCGCGCCGCCCACGCGCTCGAGGACGGCGACATGAGCGTCCGGGTCCGGTCCCGACGGAGCGACGAGATCGGGCAGCTCGGCGCGGCGATCGACCAGATGGCCGACCAGCTCCAGGAGCGATACGAGGCGGTGCGCCGGGAGGAGCAGCGGCTGCGCACCATCCTCGACGCGATGATCGAGGGCGTCTTCGTGACCGACGCGAACGGCCGGATCGTGCTGACCAACGCCGCGCTCACCCGGCTGGCCGGCGACGACCTCGAGGGGCGCACCGCGGTCGAGGCCATCCGCAGCGCCGAGCTCCACGGCGCCGTCCGGCGGGCCACCTCGGGGGAGTCGGGCGCGGTCGACTTCGAGATGTCGGCGGGCGGGCGCCGCCGCTCGATCGCCGCCCAGGTCGCGCCGCTCGAGGGCCGCGAGGGGGTCGTGGCGGTGCTGCACGACGTCACCCAGCTCAAGCGGGCGGACGCGGTGCGCCGCGACTTCGTCGCCAACGCGAGCCACGAGCTGCGCACGCCGCTCACGGCGATCCGCGGCTTCGCCGAGACCCTGCAGAGCGGCGCGATGAAGGACGAGCGCATGGCCACCCGCTTCCTCGGCAACATCGCCGACAACGCCAAGCGGCTCGAGAGCCTGGTCGGTGACCTCATCGAGCTGAGCAAGGCCGAGTCCCCGGACAGCCGCGTCGACCTGATGGCGACCGACGTCGTGCAGGCCATCGCGAAGGTGCTCGGCGGGCTCGAGACGCGGGCGGCCGCCAAAGGACAGCAGCTCGAGCTGCAGAACGCGGGCGCGGTCCTCCGGGCCTGGGCCGACGCGCGCGCCCTCGATCAGGTGCTGCTCAACCTGGTCGACAACGCCATCAAGTACACGCCCGAGGGAGGCCGCGTCACCGCGTCGGCGCGGCGCGAGGACGACAAGGTGATCGTCGAGGTGCGGGACACCGGCCCGGGGATCTCACGCGCCCACCTCGACCGGATCTTCGAGCGCTTCTACCGCATCGACAAAGGCCGCGCGCGCGAGCAGGGCGGCACCGGCCTCGGCCTCAGCATCGTCAAGCACCTCGTCACGCGCATGGACGGAGAGGTCGCGGTCGAGAGCGAGGTCGGCGAGGGCACGACCTTCCGCGTGATCCTGCAGGCCACGGCTCACTCGAGCGATTGAAGCGCGCGGGCGCCGTGGCGGACGTCCTCGCCCTCGACCATGTAGACGACCATCTCGGCGATGTTGGTGGCGAGGTCGGCGATGCGCTCGAGGCACTTCGCGCTCGACGTCAGGCCCATGCCGACGTCGGCCAGCATCGGGTTCCGCTTCATGTAGGCGACGCTGCGAGAGAGCGCGCGGGCGTGCAGCGCGTCGACCGCGTCGTCCATCGCGAGCACCCGCTGCGCTCGCTCGACGTCCTCCTCCACGAAGGCGTCGAGCGCGAGGTCGAGCATGTCGGCGCCGCGCGAGCCCATCTCGTTGAGGATGGCCTTGACGCCGCGGACCTCCTCGGCGTCGATGGCGAGGCGCGCGGCCCGCTCGGCCACGTTGACCGCCTCGTCGCCGATCGTCTCCAGGTCGGTGACCACCTTCAGCGCCGTCACCAGGAGCCGCAGGTCGCGGCCGACCGGGGAGCGCAGCGCGAGGATGCGGACCGCGAGCTCGTCGCAGGCGAGGTGGTCGGCGTTGACCAGCCGATCGGCGTCGTCGACCGCCCGGGCCCGCGCCGCGTCGCCGTCCTCGACCGCGCGGAGCGCCTCCGAGATCAGCCGCTCGCACCGGCCGCCCATCGCGAGCAGGCGGTCCTTCAGCTCACGGAGCTCGGCGTCGAACTGACGGTCTGTATGGCGGAAGGGCGACGTCTTCTCCAGCTGGGCTGATCGTGTCACAGGAGGCCGGCCTCCGAAAACGCGAAAGCCGCCGCCCGGGGAGGGCGACGGCTCTCGGGTGGACCGGGAAGGATCAGTTCTCGGGGAAAGCGGTCCAGCCCTCGGCCCAGTTGGTGCCGCCCATCTCGAAGGCGCCCGCGTAGCTGGCGCTGGTGTCGCCGAAGCTGGGCGCCACGCCGGTGAGCGCCACGCCCGGGGTGTAGTCCGGGGCGGTGATGCTGGTGTCGGCGAGCATCGGGTCGGTCTCGAAGTCGTTGTTGCGCTCCGCGTCGGTGAACGCCGCGCCCTCGTCGAAGCCGTTGTCGTCGTCGTCCTCGCCGGTCTCCGTCGGGAACTCGCCGACCATGTGGAACACGCTGCTCTCCCAGGAGAGCTCGCCCGGCCACTCGGTGGAGAGGTCGTTGTCGGCCGCGCGGAGGTCGACGGGGGCGGCGAAGCCCACCGCCACGGTGTTGCGGATCTGCGCGCGCATGCCCTCGCGGAGGAGCGCGATGCGGCCCTCGCCGGCGCCGACGAGGGTGAGGTTCGACAGCGCGGTGTCGGTGCGCGGCTCGGCGAGCTCGTTGCCGCCGAAGCTGTCGCACTCGATCGCGTTGTCGCCGATGCCCGGGTACTGGTGGACGACGATGAACTGGCCGTTGCCGCGCCAGCCCTCGTCGCAGTCGAGGCCGTCGTCCGACGGGCCGCTGATGATCGCGTGGTCGAGGCTCGCGGTGCCGCCGAAGAACTCGATGCCGTCGTCCTTGCCGCGGTGGACCTGGATGTAGCTGAGCGTGGTGCCGGTGCCGCAGCCGGCGATGGTGAGACCGTTCAGCTCGTTGTCGGGGCTCAGCTCGGCGCCCGCGAACTCGATGCGGACGTAGCGGAGGGTGCCGCAGTCCGACGCGTCGTCGCTGCCGCCGTAGATGCCGCGGTCGTCTCCGACGTCGATGCCCTCGAGGCGGTTCCGGAAGAAGCCGGGGGCGTCGCACTCGTCGGTGCCTGGGTCGCCGTCCATGAAGCACTCGCCCGAGTTGAGCGACGCGCCGCCGAGGAGGGCCACGCCGGCCCAGTCGCCGGTCACGCGGTCACCCTCGAAGTTGCCGGAGGTGAAGACGATCGGGGACTCCGCGGTGCCCTGGGCGTCGAGGCGCGCGCCCTGGGTGACCACGAGGGCCGAGGTCTCGCTCGAGCCGGGATCGCCGAGGATCTCGGTCCCGGCGGCGATGGTCAGCGTGGCGCCGTTCACCACGAAGACGCGGCCGTCGAGCACGTACAGGGGACACTCCCAGCGGGTGTCGGAGTCGATCTCGCCGCTCACGACGACGCCGTCCGGGGAGCATTCGCCCGCCCCGCCGTCGCCCGAGAACCCGGAGTCCGGGGTGGGGCTCTCGCCGCCATCGCAGCCGGCGAGAGAGGTGAGGAGCGCAAGAACCAAAGTCGTTCTCTTCATGTCGTTCCCTCTGGATGGGGCTCAGTAGGCGTACTGCAGGCCGAGGCTTCCGCTCATGCCGGGCTCGACGCGCTGCACCAGGAAGTCACCCATCGTGTAGTCCTGGACCTGGAACAGGATGTTTCGGAGCTTGAGTCTCAGTTGGAAGTGGTCCGCGAAGCGCCAGCCGAGGATGAGGTCCAGCGAGTGGAAGGGCGCTCGCTCGATCGGCGGCCGGATCTCGCCCGCCTGTCGGTAGCCGACGTTGGTGATCCGCGGGCCGACGACGTTGTAGACCAGGGCCGCCGTGACACCCGCGTCGGGTTCGGCAAACTGGAGTGACACGTTCGCGACATACGGCGCCTGCCCGGTGAGCGGGCGCTCGGCGCGGACCGAGCCCGACAGCTCGTCCGGGAGCTGAACGGTCGAGTAGATGACCGCGAGGCTCGCGCCGAAGCTGAACATGCGCAGCGCCTCGTGGAGGTGCCGCAGGCTGAACCGCAGCTCCGCCTCGCCGCCGACGTTGTGGGCGAGCTCGGCGTTGATGAACTCCGCGTCCCAGTTGTTCGGGTTGACGATCTGGAGCTCGATCGGCTGGTCGAAGTACTTGTAGAACGCGCTGAGCGCGAGGATCTCGCCGGTCCCGAAGAACCACTCCCAGCGGAGGTCCGCGTTCTGGATCAGCGTGCGCGACAGGAGCGGGTTGCCCTGCACGTTCCGGTCGAGGACGAAGTCGTAGTACTGGTAGGCGGCGAGCTCGCGGATCTGCGGGCGCGCGACCGTCATCCCGTAGCCCGCGCGCAGGAACATCTGGTCGGCGACCTGCAGTCGGAACGCGCCGCCCGGGAGCACGTCGAGGTCGGTGCGGTCGGTCCCCTCCGAGCCCTCGGGCGCCTCGTCCGAGAAGGGGCTCCGCGGCTCGACCAGCTGCCGGAAGGCCTCGAAGCGGGCGCCGCCGGTGAAGCTGAGCGCGTCGCCGAGCGGGGTCTCGAGCATCGCGAAGCCCGCGTAGTACTGCGACTCCGCGTGGTAGGCGTCGTCGTCGCCGGTGAACTCGCGCATGCGGGTGAGGACGCCGATGTTCTCGGCGCTGAAGAGCTCCTCGACCGGCGCCTGGTACGCGGACTGATCGCTCGCGCCCGTGTCCTGCATCATGCGCAGCCGCCGGATGCCGAAGTCGCGCGCCGACATCCGCGCCTGGCCGCCCACCGTGCCCCAGCCCTCGGACCAGAGGGGGAAGCGGAGGTCGAGCGTCGCGCCGCCGTCGACCTGGTCGAGGTCGGAGTAAAAGCGCTCGCCCGACTGTGACTTCTCGAGCCAGCGCAGCGCGGTGCCTCCGCCCTGCGGCCCGTACGTGACGGTGCGTCGGTCGGGCTCCTCGCGGGCGCCGTAGCTCCCGTACGCGCTCCAGCGGAGACGCATGCGCTCGCCGAACAGGTCGCGGTGGTCGCCCTGAAGCTGCGAGAACCACATCGACCGCGCGATGTGCTGGAGCTGCCAGCGCTCGGCGTAGCCGGCGAGCTCTCCGCTCTGCCCCGCGTAGAACGAGGTCTCGTCGACCATGGAGCGGTTGAAGAGCGTCAGGAACGTCAGCGAGTGGTCCTGCCCGAGCTCCAGGCTCGCCGTGCCGAGCGCGCCGAGCTGAACCTCCTCGGAGCCGGTCTCGGTGGCCCAGTCGTTGAACGCCTGGAGGTCGTCGTTGCTGCCGGTGGGACGCGGCCGGCTGAGCCCGATCGTGCGGACGTCCGCGTGGTCGTAGAACGCGGTGACGAGGTAGCCGAAGCGGTCGCCGCCGCCGAGGTCCACCGAGTCGCCGAGGGTGAACCCGAGGCCGAAGTTGGGCGGCGCGGTCGAGCGCTGGTACTGCCAGCGGTTCGGGAAGCGCTCGGCCACCTGCTCCAGCTCGTCGGGCGAGAGATCGGTGCGGCTGCCGACGATGCGGGTGCGGTCGAGGCCGCTCGGGAACGCGCGCGTGCCGTCGTCGAAGCCGAGCCAGTCGAGGTCTCCGCCGGCGTAGGTCAGCCGGTCGCGGAACGTCGTCATGCTGTTGGCGCCGACGCTCGCCTCGAGCTGGAAGGTGAACTCGGTCGGGAAGCGGACGGTCCGGATGTCGAGCACGCCGCCGGCGAAGTTGCCCGGCAGGTTCGGGAGGAACGCCTTCGAGATCTGGAGGTTGTCGATGATGCTCGTCGGGAAGAGGTCCAGGTCGACCGCCGGCACGTCCGGGTCGGTCGAGGGGAGCTGCACGCCGTTGAGCAGCACGATGGTGTAGCGGCCGCCGAGGCCGCGGATGTTGAGGTTGGTGCCCTCGAGGGTGACGCCGACCACGTTCCGCGCCGCGCTGCCCGCGTCGCTCGCGCCGGACTGCGACATCTGCTCGCTGCCCATGCCCTCGCCGATGCCGCTCGACGCGGCGCGGAGCTGGTCCTGCGCTGCCGCGCTCGAGGTGTCGGCGCGGTAGACGATCTCGACCTCCTCGGCGACCGCCTCGGCGTCGATGGGGTCGAGGGTGAGCGTCAGATCGCTCCAGCGCCCCGAGCGCACGACCACCCGGGGCATGCGCGCCCCGTGGTAGAGGTCGGTGTAGCCGAGCACCGAGTAGCGGCCGGGCGGCACGACGAGCACGTAGCCGCCGGTGTCGCTGGTGATCGTGTTCTCCATCGTCTGCGGAGAGCGCGCGATCACGACCGCGTCCGGCAGCCCCTCGCCCGTCTGCGAGTCGACGATGCGTCCCCGGATCCCGGTGTCCGCGGTCGGCGGCCCGTCGTCGACGAGCTCGGCCTCGGTCTCGACCGAGGCGTCCGCCGTCTCCGGTACGCCAGCGTCCTGCGCGTACGCGAAAGAGGTTGTCATTGTGACAACCCAGTAGATACACGTCACCCAGCAGAGATCTGCAATCGAAGGTCTCATGGCTGCCTCTGCGTCGCGGCTAGCGGAGCCGCTCCGTCATCACCGCGATGTGCGCGGCGCCCGCGGAGCGGGCCAGGTCCATCACCTCGACCGCGCGCTCGAAGGGCGCTCCGTCGTCGGCGTCGAAGTAGATCTTCCGCTCCTGACGCGCGACGAGCATGCGGCGCAGGCGGACGGGGAACGTGGCGTCGGGGAACACGTCCCGGTTGATCTGGATCTGCCCGTTCCGGTTGACCGTCACCACGATCGGCGGGTTCGACTGGTCGACGGGCATCTGCTCGGCCTGCACGTTCGGTGGCAGGTGGAGCCAGAAGAAGCGATGCATGGCCGGCATCACGACCATGAAGATGATGAGGAGCACGAGCACCACGTCGACGAGCGGGGTGACGTTCATCTCGGGCTTGGCCTTGCCCTTCCTCTTGCCCTTCCCCCCGGTCTCGATCTCCATGCCCATGACGGGTCTCCTTCAGCTCACTTGGCCTGCTCGGCGTTCTCTTCGCCGTTGAAGTTCACGCGCAGCGACACGCCCGGGAACCCGATCGTCGACGCGGTCGCGAAGAGCTCGCGGACCTGGCCGTACTCGGCGCCCCGGTCGCCGCGGAGCACCAGGCGCCAGCGCGGGTGACGCCGATGCGCGCGCTCCAGGTGCGCCTCCAGCTCGCCCTCCGGCACGAGGCGCTCGTCCAGGAAGACGTGGCCACGGTTGTCGACGCTGAGCATCACCACGTGGTCTTCGTCGGTGTTGCCGTCGGGGTCGGGGTTCTCGACCTGCGGGACCTCGAGGTTGAGCCCCTCCTCCATCGCCGGGATGACGATCATGAAGATGATCAGCAGCACCAGCACCACGTCCACGAGGGGCGTGACGTTCATGTGCGGCTTGGGGCGGGACGCGCCGCCCTTTCGGCTCAGACCAGCCATGGCGCTCAGGCGGCGGACGGGACGGCGTCCGCGGCGCCCTCCTCTTCGAGGCTCGTCTCACCCGAGACGGGCGGGGCGATCACGCCGGCCTCGAGCTGATCGACCAGCTCGCTGCCCGCGTTGGCGAGGCCGGCCTCGTACTTGGCGACCCGGCCGCTGAGCCAGTTGAAGACCAGCACCGCCGGGATGGCGACGAGCAGGCCGTAGCCGGTGACGATGAGCGCCTCGGAGATCATCGGGCCGATGGTGCCCATGCCGCCCGACGCCTCCTGACCGATGGCCTTGAAGGCGGCGAGGATGCCGAGCACGGTCCCGAGCAGCCCGATGAAGGGCGCCGTCGAGCCGGTCGAGGCGAGCACGCTGAGCCCCTTGTTCAGGCTCTCGCTCAGGTTCTCGCCCTTGCGCTCGAGGGCGCGCTGGGTGAACTCCGCCGACTTGTGCGCGGAGTGACCGGCCGCGCTGCGGTCGAGGAACGTCTCGACGCCGATGGCGATGAACTGCGCGAGGTGGCTCTTCTCGTGCTTCTTCGCGATCGAGAGCGCCGCCTCGTACTCCCCGCGCTCCAGCTTGGCGCCCGCCTCCGAGGCGAACGCGCGTGAGCGCGCGCCGGAGACGAGCAGGAGGATCAGCCGATCCACCAGCACGTAGATGCAGAAGAGTGCCTGGAGCGTCAGGACGATGACGACGCCTCGCACCAGGTTGTTCATGTTGGCCCACATGTGGAGCAGATCCATCTCCATGGCGGCTACCTCGCTTGCTTGTTCAGAGAACGTCGGGGCGGAAAGTGAAGACGTACGAGAGGACGTAGGGCACCGGGCGACCCTCCAGGGTGGCCGGCTCGTAGACACGCGTGTTGACGCACGAGAGGATCGTGTCCTCCGGGATGAGGGCGTGCCCTTCGGCGATGGTGGCGCGCATGACGCGCCCGTCGGCGCCGATGACCACCCGGACCCGGATACGGATCGTCTCGGCGGTCTGGCCCTCGAGGCTCTCGGGGCGCTCGGGCACCCCGCAGCCGGAGATCATCTGGGGCGCCTGCACCTCGACGCGCTCCTGCTGGGGCGGCGGGCGCGGCGGGGTCGGCGGCCCGGGCGGCGGCTCCGGCGGCGCAGGCGGCTCGGGCTCCTCGACCGGGCCGGTGCCGCCCTCGACGCCGCCCTCGACTCCGTCCACCGGCCCGACCTCGCCGGCCTCGGCCAGCTCGCCCTCGGCCTCGCTCGGGCGGGCGTCGGGGATCGAGCTCGGCGGCGCGTCGCTCGCGGCGGCCGCGGCGGGCGGCGGGCGGCGGCGCTGAGGCTCGGGCTCCGGCTCCGGCTCCGGCTCGGGCTCTGGCTCGGGCTCGGGCGCCTCGTCCAGGGTGGCGAACTCGACGTCCACCTCTTGCTCCTGCTGGACGATCTGGTGCGCGGTCGCGACCGCCCCGGCGATGCCCGCCGCGAGCAGCCCGAAGAGCGCCGCCGCGATCACGAGGGAGACGGTCCGCCGGCCGCGGCCCTCTTCCTTCCGAGCGTTCTTGTCGAAGTCGCTGAACATGCGCGAGCGCCCGCCGGACGAGACGTCGTCGGCAGGCACGCGCAGAGCTAAGGGCCGTCTGTGAACGGGTCGTGACAGACGGGGGGCGGTCCTCGGTCAACCACTTCGAAGCTTCGGGACCGGGCGAATTCGCTATGTGACTCGTGAGAAACGTCATCATGACCTGACGCAGCGTCGCCGCAGTCCCGGCTTCGACGGATCGTCAGCGGCCGCGGGCGAGCACGAAGCGCACGGCCTCCGGGAGCACGTCGCGCAGGCGGTCGACCACGATCTCGTGGGGGAGGGCGCGGCCGGGCGGGAGCGCGAGCACCGCGCGGGCGTCGAGGGTGCGGCCCGGGTCCATGCGCGGCGCGTCCAGGAGCGCCTCGGCCAGCTGGCGGGCGTGCTCCAGGTCTCCGGTCGCCGCGGCGAGGAGGCGCAGGCGGGCCCCGAGGCTCTGGCGGGCCATGCGATCGTCGATCGCCCGGGCGGCGCCTCGGGCGTCCCCCTGCGCCAGCGACTCGAAGGCGACGAGCGGCGCCTCGTCCTCCACCGGCACCCGGGTCGCGACCACCTGGGAGCCGCGGCCGCGGGTGGCGCGCTCGCCGTCGAGGAGCTGCCCCGCCTGCGCCAGCCGCTCGATCGCCGCGATCGCGCCCCCGTCCGTGCCTCGCAGGCGCGCCGCCGCGGTCACCCGCTCGGCCGCGCGGAACCGGCCGGTGCTCACGCAGGCCGCCGCCACCGCCACCGTCTCCGAGCGGCCCTCCGCCTCGCGGAGCGGCGCCTGCACCCGCAGGTCGAGGACCAGCGCCGCCGCCTCGTCGATGCAGCGCGCGCAGGTGGCCACGTGCCCCTCCGCCCGGGCCCGGGCCGCGCCGCGCAGGCTCCCGTCGACGAAGCCGGCCAGCGCGAGGTCGGCCAGGCAGCCGCCCGTCCTGGGGGTCAGCCGCGACAGCAGCCGCTCGCCGACCGCCCGCCACGTCTTCTCCACCCTCGCCCGGACCCGGCGCGCGTCCGGATCCTGCTCGGTGCGCAGGGCCAGCTCGACCCGCTCGGGCATGTCGGCCGCGTCGAGCAGGGCGCGGTAGCAGCGCGCGCTGAGCTCCGGCTCGCCGTCCTGGGCGAGGCGCGCCGCCACGCGCTCGAGGTTCGCCAGGGCCACCGTCGGGTTGAGGCCCAGGGTGGCGGCCATGTCTCCGCGCGAGAGCCCGCGGAGCCGCAGCCGGACGAGCGCCACGACGTTGGGCGGCAGCTTGGCGAGGATCTCCTCGACCCGGGCCGAGGGCTCGCTCACCGCCAGGTCCTCCAGGTAGAGCCCGCTCGGCGTCGGGGCGGGGGCGATGGCGGCGCCCGGGTTCGTGACCGAGGCGGCGTGGCGGAGCGTCGCGTGGCGCGCGGTGACGCCGAGGGCGCTCCGCAGCTGACAGGCGCCCGCCCAGCCCGCGAGGGGGCCGTCGGGGCGGCGCAGCTCCTCCCAGGCGGCGTCGACCACCGCCTCGAGGTCCGCCTCCGGATCGAGCAGCCTCGCCGCGACCGCCCGCACGAACGCCCCGTGCCGCGAGATCAGCGCCGACCACGCGGCCCCGTCGCCGGCCAAACCGGCGCGCACGAGGGCGTCGTCGTCCCCAACCACCCCGTCGATCTACGGCGCTCCCGAGCGGCCGGTCAACGCGCCGCGGAAAGCAGCCGAAATCACCGGGGATTCGTTGACACGGTGGGGCCCCCCCGACATCATTCGGCGCGAGGGTCAGCCCCCCTCGCCGACCCATGTCCGACCGTATCGGCAACTGCAGGATCCTCGGTGAGATCGGCAGCGGCGGCATGGCCGTCGTCTACCGCGCCGTACAGGAGCCGCTCGGCCGCGAGGTCGCCATCAAGTCGCTGAAGCCGTCCATCGCGGTCGACAGCGGCTTCGCGAAGCGCTTCGAGCGCGAGGCCCACTTCATGGCCTCGCTGCAGCACGAGAACATCCTCCACGTCTACGACTTCATCAAAGACCGCGGGACGATGCACATCATCATGGAGTTCGTGCAGGGCATCGACCTGTACGACCTCCTGGAGATCACGCCTCGCCTCCCGGTCGACGTCGCCTCGATCATCGCCCTGCAGGTGGCCCGCGCCCTGGACTACGCCCACTTCCGCGGCGTCATCCACCGCGACATCAAGCCCGCCAACATCATGATCAGCAAGCAGGGCGAGGTGAAGCTGATGGACTTCGGCATCGCTCGCGACGACAAGCTGAGCGATCTGACCGAGACCGGGACCGGGCTGGGCACCCCGAGCTACATGAGCCCGGAGCAGATCCTCGGCGACAAGCTCGACTTCCGGAGCGACGTGTTCTCGCTGGGCATCGTGCTCTACCAGATGGCCACCGGGCAGAAGCCGTTCGTCGAGGACGACGCCCGCACGGTGATGCAGAAGATCCGGCTCGACCGGTACGTCAGCCCGCGCAAGCTCAACCCGGACGTGCCGCGCGCGCTCGAGCGCATCATGGCCCGCTGCATGGAGAAGATGCCGGCCAACCGGTATCCGACCACGCAGGCCCTGATCGACGACCTGATGGACTTCCTCAGCGCGCGGGTGCCGATCAACCACAACGCGCGCGTGGTCATGTACCTGCGCGAGCTGGGCGTGGTGACCGAGGAGGAGGCCGACGAGATCCTCGCCGCCTCGACCCCGAACCGCAGCCGCCGCGCGAGCGGGGACACGGGCACCGTCCGGCTGATGTGGCTGGTCAACGCGGTGCTCTTCGCGGCCATCGTCGGCACCGGCGGCGCCATCCAGGCCACGGCCGGCAACCTCGAGGACGCGGCGCCGCGCTTCACCTCGCAGCCGAGCTCCAGCATCCTGCCCGAGCAGGCCGGGCACCTCTCCTTCGTCATCGAGCCGTGGGCCGAGGTCCACATCGCCTCGGAGCGGACCGGGGGCCAGTGGCAGCACCTCCTGACCACCCCGTCGGCGCGCCGCGTGGCGCTCGCCCCCGGCCGCTACTGGCTGAAGTTCCGCAACCCGTTCTTCGACGAGATCGTGCAGGTGGTGCAGGTCCGGGCGAACGAGAGCCGGGTGATCGAGCTCGACATGGAGCAGGGCGAGAGCGACGAGATGCCGGGCGAGGAGGCCCCCGAGTGAGAGGTCTCGCGCTGGCCGCGTTCGCCGCGCTCGCGGTGGTCACCCTCGGCGCCGCCGAGGTCCGGGCGGAGCCCACCACCTTCGTACACGTCGTGCGCCCGGGCGAGACGCTCGCGTCGATCGCCCAGCGTTACTACGGCGACCCGCGCCGCGAGAGCGTGCTGGTGGCCGAGAACGGGCTGACCACCCAGGGCGGCGCCGCGATCGTGGTCGGCCTCCGCCTCGTCGTGCCCACCGTCTCCTACCACCGCGTCCAGGCGGGGGAGACCTGGGCCTCCATCGCGACCGCGCATTACGGGGATCCGCGCCGGGTCTCGGCGCTGATCGAGGCCAACTCTCAGGTCTCGGGCAACCAGCCCGACGAGGGCGCGGAGCTGCTCGTGCCCTATCCGCTCCGTCACGTGGCCCGGCAGGGCGACACGATGCAGCGGGTGGCGCAGCTCTACTACGACGACAGCTCGATGGCGCAGCAGCTGATGCGCTTCAACTCGATGCGCCGCCGGCGGCTCTCGCGCGGGCAGATCGTGCTCGTGCCGCTCCCGGATCTGCTGCTCTCGGACGAGGGGCGCGCGCTCATCGAGGACGACACCGGCGAGTCGTTCGAGGGCGGGCAGCTGCGCGATCTGCAGACGCGGATCAACGAGCAGCTCCCGGTGCTGCGCGAGCACGTGCGGCGCGGCCGCTTCACGGAGGCGGTGGCCCTCGGCAACCACCTGCTCGGCGCGGGCGAGCTGACCGGCAACCAGGTCGTGACCATCCAGCGCGAGCTCGCCGTCAGCTACGTCGCCCTCGACCGGAGCGACCTGGCGGTGGAGGCGTTCGTGGCCGCGCTCGAGCGCCAGCCCGACCTCGAGCTCGACACCCGCCGCACCTCACCCACCGTGCTCGGCGCCTTCCAGCGCGCGCACGAGGCCCGGGAGGAGCGACGCGCGGACGCGGAGGCCGACGCGGGCGTGCCGGACGCCGGGACCGACCCGGGCTCCGACCCGGAGGAGTGACCTCACCGCCGCTGCAGGCGGAGCAGGAAGCCGTCGGTGGGGCCGACCGCGTCGCGAGACTCCAGGCCCACGCGCATGGAGCCCTCGAAGCTCCCGGCGACCGCGATCTGCCCGGCGTCGTCGACGCCGATCCCGAGGGCGACCACCTCGCTGCCTCCCAGCTCGAGCGCCCAGCGGAGGCCGCCGGTGCTCACCCCGAGCTCGGCCACGAAGCTCTCGCGCGAGCCGGCCGGGGTGAAGAACGGCGCGCCGTCCACCAGCGGCAGGTCGTCTCGGAAGTAGCCGGTGACGAAGACGGCCCCGGCGCGGACGGCCACCCCGTGGAGCACGTCCTCGCCGGCGCCGCCCCGGGCCTGCGTCCAGAGCACGGCGCCGTCGCGATCCACGCGCGCCACGAAGGCGTCCCCGTCCGATCCTCCGCCGGCCAGCGACCGCCCGCCGAGCTGACCGCCGCTGGTCTCGCCGACGACGATCGCGTCGCCGCTCGCCTCGTGCACCGCGACGCCGAGCGCCTGGTCGTCGCCCGGGCCGCCGCCGGTCACGTCCGTCACGTACGCGCCGTCCAGACCGAGCACCGCGATGAAGAGGTCTGCGCCCGTCGCGCTCCGCGTCGGCCCGCCGAAGCTCGCGCCGTCTTCGAAGGAGCCGACCACGAACACCCGGTCTCCCGACACCGCCACGCCTCGCGCCTCGTCCGCGCCGGGCCCGCCGAGGAAGCGCACCCAGACCACCGAGCCGTCGCCTCGCACCCGGGCCGCGAACGCGTCACGGCCGCCCGCGAGCGCGCCCTGGAACTCGTAGGGCGAGGTCGCCACCACGGCGTCGCCCTGCACGTAGCCGACGACGATGGCGTCGTCGCTGCCCTGGATGGCGTCGACGTCGTGCCCGAAGTCGACCCCCGCCCGGCCGTCGCGACCCGAGCCCACGTGGCCGCCGCGCGCCGCGTCGTAGTGCGCCCACCAGGCGTCGATGTTGCTCGTGCTGAAGCTGGGGCCGCCCGGAGGGCTCGTCGTGCCGCGCGCCTCGCCGGTCCACCACACCTCGCCGGGCACCTTCAGGGTGACCCCATTGACGGTCGTGAAGCCGGCGCTCGGCGTCACGAGCTGGTCGGTCCAGGCGCCGGCCGCGTCGTAGCCCACGACGAAGCCGGCCGTGCCGTCGGCGTCGAGCGGGGGCCCGCCGAAGTCGGCGATCCCCTCGAGCCGACCGACGACGACGATGGGGCCCGACGCGTGGGCGTCGAGCGCGAAGGGCAGGACCCGGGAGCTCGGGCCGCCGAACGCGGCGAGGCTGGTCACGTCGACCAGGACCTCGCACGCGCCGCTCACGCAGGCCTGGTGGGAGGCGCAGACGACCTCGCACGCGCCGCAATGCAGGCGGTCGCTCTCGAGGTCGACCTCGCAGCCGTCCGCGGCGTCGCCGTTGCAGTCCGCGGTGCTCCGGCTGCATCCCGACCCGGCGTCCACGCCCCCGTCCGCTGGCGCGGGAGCGACCGACCTGCAGCCGACGTCCGGGTCGCACCACTCTTCGTCGCCGCACGCGCCGGTCACCGGGAGATCGAGGCAGGCGCCGGCCACGCACTCCGCGGTGAGGCAGCTCTCGGTCGCGGCCTCGCAGTCCGTGGCCGCCTCGCACAGCACGTCCGCCGGGCAGGCCTCGGGCGTCTCGGGCGTGCACTCGTACGGGACGCACTCGCCGTTGAGGCAGGCCTCCGCGCAGGTGAGATTCGCGCACGCGCGGTCCACGATCGCCGGCACCACCCGGTCGCTCTGCAGGCGCACGGCGATCTCGGCGGCGTCGACGACCGCGCCGCCGGCGAGCAGGGTCACCGCGACGCGGTGGTTGCCCGCCGGGAGCGACAGCGAGGCCACCCGCAGCCCCCGCCGCACCTCGTCGCTCCGCGCGATCGCCCGCTCCACCATCTCCCCCGCGACCTCGACCCGGATCGCGTCGAACTGCACCGCTGGCTCGTAGTCCGTGTAGAGCTCCACGAGGAGGGCGTGGTCTCCCGTGCAGCCGGCGCACAGGAGCGCGAGGGCGAGGGTCGGACGGTTCAAGGCGTCCAGCGTAACCCATTCGGGGGATTTCGGGTGGCACGCTCTGGCACGGCACGGTCCGTGCGATGTAGACGTGCATGCTTCGCTTCCTCCTTCTCGTTCCCGCCCTCGCCCTGTTCGGCTGCTACGAAGACCATGGTCTCCGCGGCGCCGCCCCCGAGGCGCCCGACGCGGGGCCCGCCGTCGACTGCGTGGAGGTCCCCGCCGAAGACCCCGAGGTCGTCCGCCCGGAGAAGGTCGACCTGCTCCTGATGGTCGACAACAGCAACTCCATGAACGAGGAGCAGGGCTCGCTGGCCCGCTCGCTCCCGGGCTTCGTCCGGGCCCTCGTGAGCGGGGACGCCGATCTCGACGGGCGGGTCGACTTCGCGCCGGTCGGGAGCCTGCACGTCGCGGTCGTCACCTCCGACATGGGCACCGGCGCCCACGAGGTGCCCACCTGCGAAGACGTCCGCTTCGGCGACGACGGCGTCATGCGCCCCGCGAACACCACGCTCGACGGCTGCGCGCCCGACGACGCGCCGTTCCTGACCTTCGAGCCGGGCGGCGACGAGTCGATCGACGCCTTCGCCGCGCGCGCCGCCTGCCGCACCACCCTCGGCACCGGCGGCTGCGGGTTCGAGCAGCAGCTCGAGGCGGCGCTCAAGGCGATCACCCCGAGCACCTCGCCGATCCGCTTCTTCGGCGACACCGTGGGTCACGGCGACGGGGTCAACGCCGGCTTCCTCCGCGACGACTCCATCCTCGCGGTGGTCGTGGTGACCGACGAGGACGACTGCTCGGCCCGCGACCCCGATCTCTTCGATCCGGACGCCTTCGCGTACCGCGACACCGAGCTGAACCTCCGCTGCAACCTCCACCGGGACGCCCTCTACGGCGCGTGGCGCTACGTGGCCGGACTGATCAGCCTCCGCGAGCGGGAGCCCGGGCGGCTCGTCTACGCGACGATCGCCGGCATCCCGTCCGACCTGAGCGGTGAGCCCGAGGCGGTGAGCCTGCTCGACCTTCGGCTGGAGGAGCGCGTGAACCCGGACATGCGCAACCGGCTCCTCCCGTCGTGCGACGTGACCGGGCGCGGTGAGGCGTTCCCGCCGCGCCGGCTGCTCGAGGTGGGCCAGCGGCTGCGAGAGGCGGGCGCGCGCACCACCCACATCTCGATCTGCCAGGATGACTTCAGCCCGGCGGTCGCCCTGGTCCTGGAGGAGATCCGGGCCGCGGCCCGGCCGGTGTGCGAATGACGTCACCGTCTTCGACCTGCGCCGGGGGTGGCTTCGGGTCATGATCTCCCATGCGCGAGGTCGCGTTCGTCCTCTGTCTCGTCGCCTGCGGCGCGCCCACGGCGCCGGAGGACGCGGGATCGGACGCGGGCGCCCCGGGCGACGCCGCGGCCCCGGACGCGGGCGCGAGCCCCTGTGACGCGGTGCGGGTGCCGCCCCGGACCGTGGAGGCGGACACCTCGTGGCCCTGCGGGCGGTGGACGCTCGACGGGCCGGTCACCGTGCGCGCCGGAGCCACCCTCACCCTCGAGCCGGGCAGCACGATCGAGGCGGGCGACGAGGACGCGCGGGTGGTGGTCGAGCGCGACGGTCGGCTGATCGCCGAGGGCACGCCGGCCCGCCCGATCGTGATCCGGGGCGCCGACGGTTGGGACGGCGTGCACCTCCGCGGCGCCGCCCGGATCAACGTGGGGGCCTGCTTCGAGGACCCGCGCCCCGACACGCCGGAGTGCGAGCTGCCGGGCTGGCGCGAGCGGCAGGATCCGCGCGGCGCCTACGGCGGGGACGACGACACCTCGGACTGCGGCGTGCTGCGCTACGTGCGGGTGATCGGGGCGCCGCTCACCTTCTCGGGCTGCGGCTCGGACACCCTCGTGAGCCACGTCCGGGTGGACGACGCGCCCGGCGACGGAGTCACGGTCCGCGGCGGGGTGGTGCCGCTCGGGCACCTGCTGGTCGTTCGCCCCGAGGGGCGCGGGCTCGTGGTGGACGAGGGCTATCGCGGCGACGTGCAGCTCCTGGTGGTGGACCACGCGGGCGACGACGCGCTCCGGATCGGCAGCCGCGCCGATCGCCCCGAGGCGCCCCCACGGACCGACGCGCGCCTCTGGAACGTCACCCTCCTCGGCGACGAGGACGGCCGGCCGCTGTGGATCGGCGACGGGGCCTTCGCCGCGGTGCGCAACCTCGTCGCCGTCGACTTCGGCGAGGGCCCGCGCTTCGAGGTCGAGGACGAGGCGTGGCCGGGCAGCGTGAGCCTCGCGCACGCGCTGCTCGTCCGGGTGGCCGAGCCCGGTTCCGAGCGCGACGAGGAGCGGCTGGACGACCCGGAGCGCGCCATCCACACCGAGCCCGACCCGGAGCTCGAGGGCTACGCGCCCGGGCGATCGCTCCCGGAGGGAGAGGAGCCGTCGTTCGGTCCCTTCACCCCCGCCGACTTCGGCAACCGGCGCGCGGTCTTCCTCGGCGCCGTGCCCTTCGCCGGCGACGACTGGACCCGCGAGCTCGGCCCGCCGTGAGCGTCGACCGCCCGATCTTCGATCGGCTGCCCGGCTTCGACGCGCCGTGGGAGCCGCTGGGCGACTTCCCGACCCCGGTCGAGCCGATGCGCGAGACGGGAGCGCGGCTCGGCGCCCCGGACGCGCTGTGGATCAAGCGAGACGATCTCTCGTCGCCGGTCTACGGAGGCAACAAGGTCCGCACCCTGGAGGCGCTCTTCGGGCTGGCGAAGGCGCGAGGCGCCGCCCGCGTCTACTCGACCGGCGCCTACGGGAGCAACCACGCCACCGCCACCGTGCTGCACGCCCCGCGCGCCGGGCTCGAGCCGGGGGTGATCCTCTTCCCGCAGCCGAAGAGCCACGCCGCGGTCGAGAACCTCCGGGTGATGCTCTCGCGCCGGCCGGCGCTGCGGGCCCTGCCGCACTGGTCGTTCCTCCCTCTCGGCATGCAGTGGCAGGCGCTCCAGGACCGCCGGGCCGGGATCGAGGCGTTCCAGATGGTCCCCGGCGGCGCGACCCCGGAGGGCGCGCTCGGCTACGTGTCGGCGGCGCTCGAGCTGGCCCTCCAGGTCGAGGCGGGCGAGGCCCCGCGACCGCGTCAGGTGCTGCTCGGGGTGGGCTCGACCTGCACGAGCGCGGGGCTCCTGCTCGGGCTCCGGATCGCCGCGGCGCTCGGGATCGGCTGGAAGACGCCGCCCCGGATCGTCAGCGTGCGCGTCACCCCGTGGCCGGTCACGAGCGCCTTCCGCATCGTCGGCCTCGCGGTCCGCACCGGCCAGCTCCTCGCGCGCATCACCGGCGAGCGTCGCTGGGGGCGGTCCCGCGCCGAGCTCGCGGCCGGGCTCGAGGTCGACGGCGGCCAGCTCGGGCTCGGCTACGGTCGCCCGACCGCGCGCGGCGTCGAGGCCATCCGTTGGGTCCGCGAGGCCGAGGGGCTGGAGCTCGACACGACCTACAGCGCCAAGGCGTTCGCGGCCGCCCTCGCGCGGGCCCGCGCCCACGCCGCCCGGTCCGACGAGCCGGGCCCGCTCCTCTACTGGTCGACCAAGAGCACCGCGCCCCTGCCCGAGGTCGACGAGGCCGACTGGCGCTGGGCCCCCCGCGCGATGACGCGGTGGATCGAGCGGGCTCAGAAGAAGCCGCGGGCCTGATCCGGGGTCACCCCGTCGACCTCGACCCGCTTGCTCCGCCCGGTCTCGCCGCTGGTGATGCGCACCGCCGACTTCGCCACCCGGAGGCGCTTGGCGAGGAGCTTCACGAGCGCCGCGTTGGCCGCGCCGTCGACCGGCGGCGCGGTGAGCGACACCTTCAGCGCGCCGTCGTGGGCCCCGCCGATCGCGTCTCGGCTCGCCCGCGGGCTGACCCGAACCCGGAAGGCGCAGCCGGTCTCGGTGGCCTCGATCACCACGGTCACTCGACGGAGCCTAGCCGCTCGGCCAAGCTCCGCGCGATGGCGAACAAGACGGGGCTGCCGGGCGCCCCGAAGGAGAAGCTCGGCGCGCCGACGATCATGGACCGCGCGCTCGCCGCGAGTCACGGCGTCACCTACGTGCACCTCGCGGTCTTCTCGATCGACGTCGACCGGATCCGCGAGGCGGTCGAGGGCTACGACGACCCGCGCCCCTTCGGCTGGGAGGTGTTCCTCACCGAGCAGTACCTCCTGACCCACTTCGACCCGGCCAAGCGCCCCGAGGAGGCGGCGTTCTTCGAGGAGGTCGTGCTCTCGATCCTCGACGGCCGGCCCGACGCGCTCGGCTCGCAGCTCTCGTTCGCGGTGTGGGACGCGATCCAGCGCGGCCGGTTCCCCAAGCGCCTGGAGGGCGCGTTCCGGAGCTGGAAGGCGCGGCCCAAGGAGCTGGTGAAGGATCTCGCGAAGCTGTGGGCCGACGAGGAGGCGCTCCGGGAGTCGCTCGCGCGCGGCTGCCTCGAGGTCACGCTCGAGCCGCCGCTCGCCCCGCCGACCGTCGAGGCGCTCCGGGATCTCGCCGACCCCCTGGTCGGTTGACCCGGGCGATCCCTCGGACGAGAGTTCGCGCCGATGCACCCAATCCTGTTCGAGATCCCCGGCGTGGGCCCCGTCTACTCGTACGGAGTGATGCTGGGCACCTCGCTCCTCGCCGCGTGGTTCCTGATCATGTGGCTCGGGGAGACCAAGGAGGGCCTCGACAAGGACACGATGGCCGGCACCTTCATCACGACCGCCATCGTCGCGATCGTGATGAGCCGGGTCCTCTACATCCTCACCAACCCCGAGGACTTCGGCGACCCGGCCGACTGGTTCAAGCTCAGCGCGGGCGGGCTCGTCGCCTACGGCGGCTTCCTCGGCGGGCTGCTCGGCTCCTGGCTCTACCTGCGCCGCAAGCCGGGCGCGAGCCTGCTCGGGTGGGCCGACGTGGTCGCGCCGACCCTGGGCATCGGGCTCGGGGCGACCCGGATCGGCTGTTACCTCTACGGCTGCGACTTCGGCGCGCCGCTCTCGGCCGACGCGCCCTCCTGGCTGCGCGACTGGGGCACCTTCCCGCGGCACGCCGACGGCACCGGCTCGCCGGCCTGGTCGCACCACGTCGCCGAGTACGACCTGTCGCCGCTCAGCGACTACAGCCTCCCGGTCCACCCGACCCAGCTCTACGAGTCGCTCTTCGGCTTCGCGCTCGCCGGCCTCGCGCTCTGGCTCTGGCGGCGCCGCGCCTTCAAGGGCCAGATCATCCTCACGATCACCGCCCTCTACGCCGTCTGGCGCTTCTTCATCGAGTACGTGCGGGACGATCCGGAGCGCGGCTTCTACCTCGGCTTCTCGACCTCGCAGCTCATCTCGCTCGCGCTGCTCCCGATGGTCGGCTTCCTCTATCAGCAGCTCGCCAAGCAGGCGAAGCAGCCCCCGGTCCCGGCCGAGGAGCCGCCGGCCGAGAAGCCCCGGAAGAAGAAGGCGAAGAAGAAGAAGCGCGCCTGACGGCCTGTCAGGGGGCGCCCGGGGGCGATGACAGAATGTCAGCCACCGGGGCGTCGGGCGGCCCGGATCCTCGCGGGATCGGCCTCGACACGCTCGGCACGCCGGCTGCAATGCCTGAAGGCATGCAGTCCCGATTCGTGCTCTACAGCGTGCTCGCGACCCTCTTCATCGGCGGCTTCGCCTTCGTGGCGGACGCGCTGGTGGTCTCGGACGAGGAGCACCTCGGCGAGCTGGCCGAGGCGGTGACCGAAGGCGACGGCCAGGCGCGGGTCGACGCGGCGATGCGCTGGATGGATCTCTCGCGCGCCGAGGTGACCGTCCGGCAGAACGGCTCGAGCGCCACCTTCGACGAGGGCGACGGCTTCCGGCTCCAGCGGGAGGTCGAGGACGCGCTCTCGGCGTTCCGCGACCCGGACGCGGAGGTGGTCCAGCGCTCGGTCGACGTCGACGGGGAGCGAGCCACCGTCGCCGTCCGGGTGCGCACCGGCGGCGCGGCCCACGACGCGAGCTTCCACCTCGTCCGGAGCGGGCAGGGCTGGCTCGTGGAGCGGCTCTCGACGCGCTGACCTTTGCATCGGGCCCCGGCCTCCCTATGTCGGTGTCGTCATGCACGTCATCAACCCGACCACGGGCGAGAAGGGCCAGCAGTTCGAGCTCCACACCGACGAGGAGGTGGAGGCGAAGCTGAAGCTCGCCGCCGGCTCCCAGGCGCAGTGGGCCCAGACCCCGCTCCATCACCGCGCGGAGCTGCTCCGGCGCGTGGCCGAGAGCCTCCGGTCGCAGAAGCGGCCGCTCGCCGAGCTCATGACCCGGGAGATGGGCAAGCCGATCGCCCAGGGGGAGAGCGAGGCGGAGAAGTGCGCCTGGGTCTGTGACTACTACGCCGAGAACGCGGCCGCGTTCCTGGCCCGGGAGGACATCGAGACCGACGCGAGCGAGAGCTACGTCGCCCACCGCCCGTACGGCGTGGTCCTCGCGATCATGCCGTGGAACTTCCCCTTCTGGCAGCTCTTCCGGCACGCGGCGCCCGGGCTGATGGCCGGCAACGCCATCCTCCTGAAGCACGCCGCCAACGTGCCCGGCTGCGCCGAGGCCATCGAGCGCATCTTCGTCGAGGCCGGCTTCCTCCACGGCCTGGTGACCAACCTGCGCATGGACCACGACGTGTCCGAGCGGGTCATCCGCGATCCCCGGGTCGCGGGCGTCACCCTCACCGGCTCGACCGCGGCCGGCAAGAAGATCGCGTCGATCGCGGGCGAGGCGCTCAAGAAGACCGTGCTCGAGCTCGGCGGCAGCGACCCCTACGTCATCCTCGACGACGCCGACCTCGAGGAGGCGGTGGAGGCCTGCGTGAAGAGCCGGCTGATCAACAACGGCCAGAGCTGCATCGCGGCCAAGCGCTTCATCGTCACCGAGAAGAACCACGACGCCTTCGTCGAGCGCATGGTCGCGCGGATGGCGGACCAGTCGATGGGCGACCCGATGGAGGAGAGCACCGACGTCGGGCCGCAGGCGCGCGAGGACCTGCGCGACGAGCTGCACGCCCAGGTCGAGAAGAGCGTGGAGGCGGGCGCGACCCTGGCGCTCGGCGGGGAGATCCCCGACCGGCCCGGCTTCTTCTATCCGCCGACCGTGCTGACCGGGGTGGCGAAGGGCATGCCGGCCTACGACGAGGAGCTCTTCGGCCCGGTCGCCGCGGTGATCCGCGCGAAGGACGAGGAGGAGGCGATCGCGATCGCGAACGACACCTCCTTCGGGCTGGGCGCGGCGGTGTTCACCGCCGACGTCGCGCGAGGCCGAGAGATCGCCGAGACCCGCCTGCACGCGGGCTGCTGCTTCGTGAACACGTTCGTGCGGAGCGACCCGCGGCTGCCGTTCGGCGGGGTGGGGGAGAGCGGCTACGGCCGCGAGCTCGCCCGCCAGGGCATCCTCGAATTCGTCAACCAGAAGACCGTCTACGTCGCCTGATTGTCCGCCGACCGGGACCGTGTCGCTTTTGTGACGGGGCGCCGAAACGTGTTGAACGAATCGATTCGGGGAACATGATCGCGCCGTCTTGAGCGGAGACGAAAGACCATCTGGGAAGATGGAGGGGCCGAGCGGTTTCGGGCTCGCCAACCTCTACGACTTCTTCGTCGAGATCGTCGTCCGCGAGCGGGTCTTCCTCACCCTGCTCGGCGTCGGCTTCCTGGTCGCCGCGCTCACCTACGACATCCCGTGGATCGCGATGTGGGTGGGCTTCGGGGTCGCCGGCTACTCCGCGGTCGCCAACGACAGCATCCAGACCATCGGCACCTTCATCGCGTCCAACCGCGAGCAGCGCTGGTGGCATCTCTGGCTGTTCATCGGCGGCATCTGGCTCGCGACCGTAGGCTACAGCTGGTGGGCCTACGACGGCGACGTCACCTACGGGCGACTCGCGGCGAAGGGCTTCGACGAGTCGCCGACCAGCTTCTCGTTCCTGCAGGTCGCGGCGCCGCTCTTCCTACTCGTCCTGACCCGGCTGCGCATGCCGGTCTCGACCACCTTCCTCCTGCTGTCGAGCTTCGCCGCCGGCGCGGGAAGCGTCGCGTCGGTGATGACCAAGAGCCTGGCCGGCTACGGCGTCGCGTTCGGGGCGGCGTTCGTGATCTGGATGGCGACCACCAAGATCATGGACCGGCACTTCACCGGGCCGCCGGCTGGCTTCTGGCGGCCGTTCCAGTGGGTGACCAGCGGGCTGCTCTGGAGCGTCTGGATCCAGCAGGACGCGGCCAACATCGCCGTCTATCTCCCTCGCCAGCTGAGCCCCATCCAGGTGCTCGCGTTCGGCGGCGTCGTGTTCGTGGGGCTCGGCTTCCTCTTCAAGATGGGCGGCGAGCGGGTCCAGGAGATCGTCGACGAGAAGTCGAACGTCGTCGACGTGCGCGCGGCCACCGTGATCGACCTCGTCTACGCGGTGATCCTCTACGTCTTCAAGATCTGGTCGAACGTGCCGATGAGCACGACCTGGGTGTTCATCGGGCTGCTGGGCGGCCGCGAGCTGGCGATGTCGATCCGCAAGAGCTCGGAGCTCAGCCTGAAGCAGGCCGGCAAGCTGATGGGGCGCGACGTGCTCGCGGCCGGCATCGGCCTGATCGTCTCGCTGGCCCTCGCCTACGCGGTGAACCAGGACTTCCGCGACGAGGTCTGGAACACCTTCGCGGGTTGAGCGAGACTGCCGGCATGAGCGACGAGCAGCGCATCGAGTCCTTCGAGGAGTTCTGGCCCTACTATCTGTCGGAGCATCGGAACCCGACCTCCCGCCGGCTGCACTTCGTCGGCACGAGCGGATTCCTGGCGAGCTGCGCGGCCAGCGCCGCCCTCCACCCGGTCCGCTTCCCGCTGGCGATGGCCGGCTTCGCGGCGATCGGGCGCGACGCGCTGAAGAAGGGCGAGACCGACGGCCCGTCCTTCAAGCACATCGCCGGCATGCTCGCCTGCGGCGTCGCCGGCTCCCCGCTCACCTTCCCCGCCGGCGTCGTCTTCGCCTACGGCTGCGCGTGGATCGGGCACTTCAAGGTGGAGCACAACCGCCCCGCGACCTTCAAGTACCCGCTCTGGTCGCTCGCGAGCGACTTCAAGATGTGGTCGCTGATGCTCCGTGGGAAGCTCTGGAGCGGCGACCCGCTCGAGGAGCTCGGCCTCGAGGACCCCGACGTGGAGCCGCCCCCCGCGCCCCACGTGATGGCCTGAGTCCCCGACCTGGGAGGAGGGGACGGAGTGAACTTGTGAACTTGCGTAGGCAAAACGCCTACGTAAGTTCACAAGTTAACTCCGTCCCCATGTCTTCGGATGGGGGCGTCGCCGGCGGCGCACCCACGGGGCGGCGAGCAGGACGGTGAGCCAGAGGGCGCTCGGGCGGGAGCGGGTCGCGCGGCAGCCGCAGCCTGCTGACTCGGGCGGCGAGGCGGGGCCGGCGTCCAGGGGCGCGCCGGCGTCGGGGCCCGGCGGCGCGAGGCCGAGGAGGGTCCGGAGCGCGGGCGCGGGGGCGACGACGCCGCGGCCGTAGAGCGGGTCGTGGCCGGTCTCGTCGGGGGTGGCGAACGGCGCCGGCCGCGTGGTCTCGAGCAGCACGTCGTGGATCTCGGCGGCCGTGGCCTCGGGATCGGCGCTGAAGAGCAGGCCGGCGACGCCCGCCACCACGGGGCAGGCGGACGAGGTGCCGCCGAAGAGGCTCGTGTAGTCGGTGTCGTTCTCGCCCTCGGCGCCCTGGATGTCGGTCGTGAACGTGCCGGTCGGCGCGGTGAGGTCGAGCGAGGGGCCGAAGTTGCTGAACGGCGCGGCCTCGTCGAAGAGGGTCAGGGCGCCCACCGCGATCACCCCGCGCACGCCGGTCAGCTCGTCGTCCGACAGCGCGCGGTTGTCGTTCCCGGCGGCGAAGACGACGAGCGTACCGAGACCGCCGCGCCCGTTGTCGTGGAGGTCCTCCAGCACCGCCCGCAGCATCGGCGGGGCGTCGATGGGCTCGGCGAAGCCCCAGCTGTTCGAGACGACCGCCGCGCCCTGATCGAAGGCGTAGCGGAAGGCGGCGATGTCCGCGCTGAGCGGCGTGAGGCTGCCGCGCGTACCCAGCAGACGGACGCAGCGGAGCGTGCACTCGGGGCAGACCCCCGCCACGCCGACGCCGTTGTCGCCCACCGCCGCCGCGATGCCCGCGCACGCGGTCCCGTGCTCGTTCCCCGGCTCGCCCGGGACGAAGCTCGGGTCGTCGTCCTCGTCTCGCACGTCCCGGCCGCCGAGCAGCGCGGACTCCAGGTCGGGGTGCGTCATGTCGCAGCCGTTGTCGACGATGACGATGGTGGTCGACGGGTCGCCGGTCTCGATCGCCCACGCCTCCTCGACGCCGATCCGCTCCAGGTACCACTGCCCGCCGTAGCGCGGATCGTTCGGAGGCACGTCGATCGCTTCCGTCTGCCGCGGCAGGTAGAGGTCGGGCATCACGTCGAGGAGGGCGCCGTCGCCCGCGAGGCGATCCGCCAGCGCCGCGCCGTCCCCCGCCGCGTCACGCACCCGCCAGATGCCGAGCCGCGGATGGATCGCGCGGGGCACGTCCAGGTCGCGTGAGGCGGCCCAGCGCGCGGCGTCGACCCCGGGCCGAACCCGAACCAGCGCGTGCGCCCCGACCTGCGCCTCGATGCGCGCGCCGCCCGCTTCGTAGGTCGTCGCCGTCAACGCGTCCGGCGCGGTCTGCGCAGACGCCATCGCGCCCTGCAGGACAAAAAACGAAGCGATGAGATTGACAGCCGTTCTCATTCTCACCAAGGTAGCGCACCTTCGCGGCCCCACGGAAGAGGAAACACGATGCGCTTGATACTCGGCCTGACCCTGACTCTCTTCGCCTTCGGTTGTGACGACGGCGCGATGGTCGTCGACGACGCCGGGACGACTCCCGAGACCGACGCCGGCCTCCCGCCCGGGGACTCGGGCGCTCCGCCCGTCGACTCCGGGGCGGCACGCGAGGTCGCCTGCGTCGACGAGTCGATCTCGCAGCTGATGCTCTTCGACGACGTCTCGAGCGGCGCCATCACCGAGGAGAGCGCGGAGAGCGGCACCTTCGTGCACCACGTCGACGCGACCGCGGGCGGCCGGGCGCCGACCGAGAGCTACGTCTACGCGCGCTTCACCGACGCGGGCCTCGAGAAGGTCGAGATCGACGACGAGTCGGCGTTCGAGTCCAACGACTGGCACATCGCGCTCCGCCGCTTCGTCATCCGCGTCAACGGCGGCGTCTCGGGCCCGGGCACCGTCACCGCGGCGCGCACCGCCCCGGACACCGCCTTCGAGACCCTCGACGCCGTGCCGGACGGGCTGATGTACCGCGAGGAGGCGTACTTCACCGACACCTGCGAGTACGTCTCCGACGGGTCGGGCATCGGCTCTCCCGCCACCGCCCTCGCGAGCTTCTGGACGTACGCCGGCTGCGTCGCGATGACCGGCAACGTCTACGTGGTCGCGCTCCCGAGCGGCCGTCACGTCAAGCTGCAGGTCCTCTCGTACTACAGCCCGGACGTCCAGACGACCTGCGACGAGAGCAGCACCATCAGCAGCCCGTCGGGCGCGGGCAACCTGCGAATCCAGTGGGCCTTCCTCGACTGATGGCGGTCGGCGCGGCGTGCCTGACGCTCGCCTGCGAGGCGGACGTGGGAGCCACGCGCGCCGCCCAGCGCCCGGACACGCCGGACACCACCGATCTCCCGCCGGTGTTCGGCGACGCCGACGTGGTCGAGACCCACGACTCGGTGGGGGGGCGCTTCCGCGTCCACTTCACACGCGCCGGACAGCACGCCGTGCCCCTGGACGACGACGACATGGACGGAACCCCCGACTACGTGCAGGAGGTCGGCGAGGAGTACGAGCGGGTGCTCGCGTTCTTCACCGACGAGCTCGGCTTCGCCGCCCCGCTCTCCGACGCGGACGTGCCCGACAACGGCGGCGACGATCGCTTCGACGTCTACCTGCTCGACTTCCCGCCCGGCGCCGACGGCTCGTTCCGGCGCGACGAGTGCACGCTCGCGCCGACGCGCTGCCCCGGCCACATGCTGCAGGAGAACGACTTCGCCGGCCGGGGCTACCCCTCGCGCTCGGTCGCGACCCGCATCCTCGCCAGCCACGAGCTCTTCCACGCCGTGCAGGCCGGCTACGAAGCCGAGCCCGGCGTCGTGGTCGGGGAGGGCACCGCGGTGTGGGCGTCCGAGGCCTACGACCCGAGCCTCGACGACTTCGAGAGCTTCGTCGGCGGGTACCTCTCACGGCCCGAGCGATCGCTCGGCCAGGAGCCCACCGGGCCGGTCGACCCGTTCTCCTATGGCGCCGGCCTCTTCTTTCGCTTCCTCGAGGAGCGTCACGACCGCGGCGTGATCCGCGAGCTGTGGGAGACGCCCGCGCCCGGCGGCGCGATCGACTGGCTCGCGGCGCTCGACGCCGTCCTCGCGACCCGCGGGAGCAGCTTCCCGGAGGCCTTCGCCGAGCTCGCCCGGTGGAACCTCTACACCGCGCGCCGCGCCGACGCGGAGCTGGCCTGGGCCGAAGGGGCCGCCTACCCGCCGGTCACCGAGCGCGCGGTCGAGCTCCCCTACGCCGACGACCTGGTGCGCGTGTTCCCTGCCTCGGTCCGCTACTACGCGGCGCCCACCGGCGCCCGGGGTGAGGTCGAGGTGGCGTCGACCGCGGCCGATCCGGCGAACCTCGCGGACGTGCGGCTGCTGCTGGCGTTCGAGGAGGACGGCCGCATCACCCACACCCGGGAGACCGCCGAGGCCCGGCTGAGCGCGCCCGCGCAGACCGCCACGACCGTGCACGTCGCGCTCGTCGGCACCGCGACCTCGGGCGGCAGCCGGCGCGTCGGGCTCTGCGTCGGCTCTCCGGCCGAGGTCTCGGCGTGCCTGGGCGAAGGGACCGAGGCGGACGGCGGGCCGACCCCGGTCGACGCCGGCGCCCCCGACGCAGGGCTCGCCCCTCCCACGTCCGGCGGCTGCGCGGTGGGCACGCCGCGCGCCCTGCCCGCGGGGTGGGCGCTCCTCGCGGCCCTCGGGCTCCTCGCGCGCAGGAGGCGGCGGTGAAGCGCGCGCTCGTCGCGGTCCTGTTCATCGGGCTGGGCTCCACGCCCGCCGCGGCACAGGAGCGCGAAGCCGATGACGTCGTGCTGAGCGACGAGGACGTGCTGAGCGACGAGGACGTGCTGAGCGACGGGGACGTGCTCGAGCCGGCGCAGACCGAGGACGGCGACGAGCGCGATCTCTTCGACGAGGACGAGCTCACCGTGCCCGAGGTGGTCGTCACCGGCTCGCGCATCGAGGAGCCCGCCGGGCAGGCGGCGGTGGCGACCGAGGTGATCCGCCGCGAGGAGATCGAGCAGATGGGCGCGCGGGACGCCGCCGAGGTGCTCGAGGAGCGCGCGGGCCTGCAGCTCCAGCGCTCCTTCCGCGGCACCGAGCTGTGGCTGCGCGGCATGGACCCGGCCTACACGCTCGTGCTCGTGGACGGGGACCGGGTGCCCGGTCGGATCGGCGGCGCCGTCGACCTGTCCCGCTACGGCGTCGAGAACATCGAGCGCATCGAGATCGTGCGCGGCCCGAGCTCGGCGCTCTACGGCTCCGACGCGATCGGCGGCGTCGTCAACCTGATCACCCGCGACTCGGACCGCGACTTCGAGGCGGACGCGCTCGCGTCGTACGGCCTCAACAACGTCATCGACGCCACCGCGCGGGTCGCGGGCCGGCCCGAGGAGCACCTCCGGCTCCGGCTCGCGGGCGGGCTCCACTACGCCGACGCCTTCCGTCGCGGCGACGACGAGGCGACGACCGGCAGCTCCCGCCTCCAGTGGTCGCTCGGCGGTCGCGTCGACTGGCGGCCGGACGCCCGCCACCGCTTCCGGGTCAACGTCGACTACCTCCAGCTCCGGATGCAGGGCGTGGACGAGGGCGCGGGCGGCGCGCTCTTCGACCGCACGCAGCTCCAGGAGCAGGCCCGGGTCTCGGGCGAGCACGTGCTGCGCGGCGCCAACGGCCTGACGCTGCTCACGCGCTTCACCTACAACCAGTTCCGCGAGCAGTACCTCAACGACCAGCGCGGCAGCAGCCAGCTCGACGACTACGAGGACAACCGCGAGCACATGGGCCAGGTGACGACGCTCGTGCGCTTCAACCTCGAGGGGCTCGGCACGCACTCCGTCACCGTCGGGTTCGAGGAGCTCTTCCAGTCCCTCGACTCGGATCGGCTGACGACCTTCGCCCGCCGCGCGCGCTTCGCCGCGCTCGCCCAGGACGAGTGGATCCCCTGGGAGGACGGCGACGCCTCCCTGACCATCGTCCCCGGGCTGCGCTACGACGTCGACTCGCAGTTCGGCGATCAGCTCTCGCCCAAGCTCTCGGTCCGCTTCGACCCGGTCTCGCAGCTCGTCCTGCGCGCCACCTACGGCCGCGGCTTCCGCGCCCCGTCGTTCCAGCAGCTCCTCCTGCGCTTCGAGAACCCGACCGTCGGCTACATCGTCGCCGGCAACCCGAGCCTCGGCGCGGAGACCTCGCACGGCGTCGACGCCGGCTTCGAGTGGCGACCGATCGACGAGCTCTCGCTCTCGGCGAGCTTCTTCCGCAACGACATCGAGGGGCTCATCGCCACCGTCACCGTCGACGACCCGACCGCGACCGGCACCCTGTTCAGCTACGCCAACGTCTCGAGCGCGTGGACCATGGGCGTCGAGTCGACCGCGACCCTGCGGGTGGACGACGTGCTCGGCGTCATCGCGGGCTACACCCTCACCGAGACCTGGGACGGCCAGAACGAGCGGCACCTCGAGGGGCGCGCTCGTCACCGCATCACCGCCGCCGCGCGGGTGGCCTACGAGCCCTGGGAGATCAGCTTCGTCGCGCGCGGCGCGCTCATGGTCGACCGCGTCTACTACGTGGACGTCGACGACGACGGGATCGAGGAGGCGCTGTACCCCGATCCGATCGCGCAGGTCGACCTGCGCCTCTCGAAGACGTTCACGCGCCACCTCGAGCTCTTCGTCGGCATCGACAACCTGCTCGACGCCGGAGACGCCTACAGCGTGCTTCGGCCTTTCACCGTCTACGGCGGCGCACGCGGCCGCTACTGAGGTACGAGATGACACGATACGTGACGTGGTTCATGGCGCTCACCCTGCTGGGATGCGCGCCCACCCTCACCCCGGACGGCGACGACGCCGGGGTGATCGACTCCGGCCCGTGGACCGGCGGGGACATCCCGCCGTCGAGCGGCAGCTTCACCCACTCCGTCTCGGAGGGCGTCGTGACGACGGTGGTGGACGCGACGAGCGCCACGGACTGGCAGCACCTCGACATGGACAGCGGCCACTCGGTCGAGCCGAGCGAGGGCTGGGAGCTGGCCTTCTCGCGTTTCCGCGTGCGCATCAACGGCGGGACCACCGGGAGCGGGGGAGTGCAGGTCGCGGCGCTCGACGGCGTCGCCTGGGACGACGTGACCCGGGCGCCCGAGGAGGGCTGGACCGTCCCCGGGCCCGACGGTGAGGTCGACGACGACACCGAGCCCGACAACGTGTTCAACGACGGCGAGCGCGACTGGTACGACTACGACGTCGAGACGCACACGCTGACCCCCCGCGACGTGACCTACGTCGTCGCCTCGACCGAGGGGGCCTTCTTCAAGCTGCGCTTCGAGGCCTACTACGACGACGCGGGCTCACCCGCGGTGGTGCGCTTCCGCTGGGCCCCGGTCGCGGCGCCCGCCTCGATGCTGCCCGACGCGGGCATGGGCGGCCCGGTCGACGGCGGCGTCGATCCCGACTCCGGCACCGAGCCGCTGCCCGACCACGCCATCACGGTGAACGCCGGCGACGGCGCGGCGTGGGTCTACGTCAGCGCGACCGAGGGCGTCGTCACGCCCGCCGACCCCGAGAACGACCCGAGCTGGGACATCGCCTTGCGTCGCACCGAGGTCCGCACCAACTCCGGCACCAGCGGGGTCGGCCTGGCCGGCGCCCGGATCGACGGCTCGGGCCTCGCGTTCGACGCGCTGACGGACGCCTCGACATTCGGCTTCGTGGTGGACGAGGTGGTCGACACCGGCCGGCCTGGCACCGAGCCGACCAGCCTCAGCCCCGTGCTCACCGACTGGTACGACTACGATCCGTCCACCCACAGCGTGGCGCCGAGCGACCTCACCTTCGTCGTGCGCACCGGGGTCGGCGGCTACGCGAAGCTCCGCATCTGGCGCTGGGACGACGGCACGTATCAGCTCTCGCTCGTGCCGATCGAGCGGCGCGTCGAGCGCCGGGAGCTCGACGTCGACGCGACGAGCAGCGACGCGTGGACCTACCTGAGCCTGCGCGACGGCGCGCTCGTGACGGTGATGGACCCGAGCGCCGAGACGCACTGGGACCTCGGGATCTCGCGCACCCGGTTCCGCACCAACTCCGGCACGAGCGGCGGAGGCATGGGCGCCGCGGTGGAGACCCCCGTCGACACGATCGCCGCGCTCGGCGACGCGCCGACCGAGGGCTGGACCCCCGACGAGACAATCACGCCGGCCCGCCCGGGCGCCGAGCCCTACAGCGCCAACCCGGTGCTCGAGGGCTGGTACGACTACGACCCGGCGACCCACGTCGTGTCGCCCCGCCCGGTGGTCTTCGCCGTGCGCACCGCGGACGGACACGTCGGCGCCCTGCGCATCCTCAGCTACGCGAGCGGCACCTACCGCGTCGCGATCGCCTTCGCTGGACCCGGACGTACTTCCTTCTGAAAGGGACAGGATCATGCGCGCTCGAATTCTCATCGCACTCCTCCTGACCGCCTGCGGGAGCGCCTCGGCGCCGCCCGTCCAGTCCGCCGACGACTCGGCGGGCGTGAGCGAGGCGCCCCCGGCGCCGCCCGGCGACGACGGCGTCGACGTCGAGGCGGGGCTCTTGCCGCCGATGCCGGTGGCCGTGACCAGCTTCGGGGCGGCCGTCTCCGGCGACCACCTCTACGTGCTCGGCGGCTACCACGGCACGCCTCACCAGTACTCCCGGGAGGGGCAGTCGCGCTCGCTGTGGCGCGTCCCGCTCGTCGGCGGCGAGTGGGAGCAGGCCGGGCACATCGAGCACGGCCTCCAGGGCCTCGCGCTCGTCGCCCACGACGGAGTGGTCTGCCGCTTCGGCGGCAACCGCATCCTCAACCCCGAGGGCGAGCCGGCGAACATGCGCTCGGTGGACGACGCCGCCTGCTTCTCGCCGGCGACGAACGAGTGGACGGCGCTGCCGGCGCTGCCCGCGGGCCGCTCGTCGCACGAGGCGGCGGTGATCGGAGAGGTCGCCTACGTCGCGGGCGGATGGCAGCTCGACGACGGCGGTCCGACCGACGCGACCTGGGCCGAGGACGTGCTCGCCCTCGACCTGCACGGAGGAGATCGGGAGTGGCGCCGCATCGAGGCCCCCTTCCGGCGCCGCGCCGTGGGCGTGGCCAGCGCCGCCGGCAAGCTCGTCGTGCTCGGCGGTCTGACCCCGGAGCGCGAGGTCTCGCGTCAGGTGGACGTGCTCGACCCGGCCACCGGCGAGTGGAGCCGCGGTCCCGACTTCCCGAGCGACGCGTTCGGCGCCGCCGCGGTGGGCGTGGGCGACCGCGTCTACGCCTCGGCGCGTGACGGCGTCGTCTACGCCTGGCAGGTGGGCAGCGAGGCGTGGGCCCCGGCCGCGTCGCTCGCGTTCCCGCGCTTCTTCCACCAGCTCCGGCCCGCGGCCGACGGGGAGCTGATCGCGGTCGGCGGCATCAGCGGCATGCACACCGCGGGGCGGACCCGGCACGTGGAGCGCGTCGCCCTCGACGCCACCGCGCCGCAGCTCCTCACCTGGACCGCGGACTACCCGGGCGCGGCGAAGAACCGGCAGGCGGCGTTCGTGAACGACGACTACCTCTACCTCTTCGGCGGCAACAACAGCCTCGGCCAGCACGACTTCGAGCCCGAGAACTTCGTCTCGGACGGCTGGCGGCTGCACCTCCCGTCGATGACCTGGGAGTCGATCGCCCCCTACCCCGCGAACCGCCAGACCATGCAGACTGTCACCCTCGGCGGCCAGGGCGTCGCGGTCGGCGGCTTCGGCCACGACGGCGAGGCGGCGGTGACCCATCCGCAGGCGTTCGCCTTCGACTTCGCGTCCGGCCAGTGGTCCGAGCGCGGGGGCCTGCCCCGGGGGCGCACCCAGTTCGGGCTCGTGAGCCACGGCGAGCGCCTCTGGATCTTCGGAGGCCTCAACTACGATCCGTCGCGAGAGGGTCAGGCGGCCTTCGATCACGTGACCGGCTCGCTGGCCACGCCCGAGGGCGAGCCCGGTGGCGCCTTCGCGGACGCCTCGGTCGAGCTCCCCGGCCCCCGCCGCGCGTTCGCGGGCGCCGCGCTCGAGGGCCGCTACTACATCGTCGGCGGCATGCAGGAGGGCTTCCAGCTCGTCGACGACTGCCTCGTCCACGACTTCGGCTCGGGCGACTTCGCGCCGATCGCCTGCCCGCGCCGCACGCGGCTGAGCGGCCACCTCATCCCCCTCGAGGGCAAGCTCTACCTGCTCGGCGGCTCGTACCGCGGCGACGACGGCATGGAGACCGATCGCTCGGTCGAGGTCTACGACCCGGCCACGAACACGTGGGAGGTCCTGGTCGAGGAGCTCCCCTTCGACACCCGGCACATGCACGCGCTCGCCTACCGCGATCGCATCCTGATGTTCAGCACCCACACCGAGGACCCGAGGGCCCGGGTCGCGCTCCTGGCGCCCTGAGCGTCAGCTCACCAAGGGACCGGGCGGTAGTCCTTCAGGAAGAGCCCGTAGGGGTGCTCCCCGGTGAGGAAGCCCTCGAAGATCGGGTCGACGATCCGGGCCGCGCCGTCGACGATGTCGAGCGGGGGGTGGAAGCCGTGCACCTCGGTCTTCCTCGTCGCGATCGCGGCCGGGTCCTCGTCGGTCACCCACCCGGTGTCCACGCTGTTCATGTGGATGCCGTCGGCGAGGTAATCGGAGGCGGAGGTGCGCGTCATCATGTTGAGCGCGGCCTTCGCCATGTTCGTGTGAGGGTGCCGGTCGGTCTTGAAGCGGCGGTAGAACTGCCCCTCCATCGCGCTGACGTTGACGATGTGCTTGTCGCGCCCGGGCGTGCGCCGCATCAGGTCGCGCAGCCGCGCGTTGATCACGTAGGGCGCCACCGCGTTGACGAGCTGTACCTCGAGCAGCTCCACCGTCGGCACCTCGTCGAGCGCGAGCCGCCAGGAGTTGCGTCCGCGGAGATCGACCTGCTGCCCGTCCGCGTCGAGCTGGTTCGCGGGGAAGAGGCGGAGATCGCGGCCGAGGTCTTCGGGCAGCAGCGCGCTCTGGGAGAGCGCCGCCGAGTCCGGGAGATCGGCCTCGGCGCGGACCTCGACGAGCGAGCGCGCCTCCGGGGGCAGGGCCTTCGCCTCCTCGCCCTGCATCAGGTGGCGATAGAAGCCCGCGGGGCGACGCACCGTCTGGCACGCGTTGTTGAGGATGAAGTCGAGGCGATCGCGGGTCTCGTTCACGTGCGCGCAGAAGCGCTCCACGCTCGGCGTGTGCCGGAGGTCGAGCCCGTAGACCGCGAGGCGATCGCGCCAGTCCTCGAAGTCGACCTCGCGCGCGTAGCGAGCGGCGGCGTCGTGCGGGAAGCGCGTGGTCACGATCACCGAGGCGCCGGCCCGGAGCAGCTTGATGGCCGCCTGGTAGCCGATCTTCACGCGTGAGCCGGTCACGATCGCGACCCGCCCCGAGAGATCGGCCGACCGCGTGCGGCGCTCGTAGTTGAGGTCGCCGCAGGGGATGCACATCTGGTCGTAGAAGTGGTGGACCTCGCGGAAGGTCCGCTTGCAGATGTAGCACTTCCGGTCTTCGCCCAGCTCCGGCGCGTCGCCCTCGGGCAGCGGCGGCGGGAGCGCGGGGGGCGTCTCGTAGAGCGCGGCCGTCCGGGCCCGACGGATCCCGGTGCTGCGCAGCACCGCCTCGTCGCGCGCCTTCGCGGCCAGCTTCTTCTTTCGCCGCCGCGCCTTGGCCGCCGCGCGCAGCTCGGACTTCAGCGGGAGCGTCACCCGCCCGGCCGCCTCGAGCAGCGCCCTCCGCGCGTCCTCGGGGAGCACGTCGAGCAGCGTGCGATCCTCGGCGATCGCCTCCAGCGTCTCCCGGCACGCCTCGAGCTTCCCGGCGATGTCGTCTCGACTCACGCGGGGGGCATAGCGTCGAGAGCGGCGGCGCGCATGATCTCGACCGGCGCCTCCCGCCCCGTCCACCGCTCCAGCGCGAGCGCCGCCTGCCAGACGAGCATGCCGAGGCCGTCGACCGCGCGGAGGCCGAGGCGCCGGGCCCGGGCCAGCGCGGCGGTCTCGAGCGGGGCGTAGACGAGGTCGACGACCACCGCGCCGGAGGCGAGCGACTCGAGCGGGAGCGCGGCCGCGAAGCCCTCGGGATCGGCGGCGCTCTCCAGGGTCGCGCTGGTGGCCTGCACGAGCAGATCGGCCTCGCCCTCGAGCGGGCCGTGAGAGAGGCGGGCGCCCGCGAGGGGCTCGAGATCCGCCACCAGGGCCTCCGCCTGCGCCGGCCGACGCGCGTGCACGCGGATGGAGGACGCGCCCGCCTCGGCGAGCCCGGCCACCGCCGCCCGCGCCGCGCCGCCCGCGCCGACCACCCACACCCTCCGCCCGGCGAGCGCGACGCCGGCGTCCTCCAGGGAGCGCACGAGCCCCGGCGCGTCGGTGTTGGAGCCGACCAGCGCGTCCCCCTCCCGCGCGATCGTGTTCACCGCGCCGATCGCCGCCGCCGCCGGCTCCACGCGATCGAGGTGCGCCATCACCGCGCGCTTGTGGGGCACGGTGACGTTGGCCCCGAGCGCGCCGAGGGCCCGGAGCCCCTCGACCGCGGCGCCGAGCGCCTCCGGGCGCACGTCGAACGCGAGGTAGCGCGCGTCGACGCCCAGGGCCGCGAGCGCGGCGGCGTGGATCGCGGGCGAGCGGGAGTGCGCGACCGGGTGCCCCAGGAGGGCCAGCAGACGGGTGGCCGCGGTGCTCACTCCGCATCTCCCGGCCGCGCGTCGATCACCTCGGCCTCGAGCTCGCCGCGCGCGAGCCGGACCCGGACGCGATCGCCGGCCGCCACGTCGCCCGCGTCGAGGAGGGCCCGGCCGGTCTCGGCCGAGAGCGCGATGGCGTAGCCGCGCTGCAGGACCTCGAGCGGAGAGAGCGCCGAGAGCCGGCCCACCACCGCCGCGAGCCGCGCCCGATCCGCCGAGACCCGAGGCGTCATCAGGCGGCGGAGCGACTGGTCGAGGCTCTCGAGGGCGCGGCGCCGGCGCTCGACGACGGGCGGCGCGGCGGCGGCGACCGCGGCCGCCTGCTCGTCCAGCGCGCGGCGCCGGGCGGCCAGCGAGGGCGGCAGCGCGCGCCCCAGCCGGGCGACCAGGGCGTCGAAGCGAGCGCGGTCGCGGCCGAGGGAGGCGCGCGGATCGCGGCGGTGCAGCCGGTGCTGGAGGTGCACGTGGCGCTGCCGGCCGCGCGCGATCTGCGCCTCGACCGACCGCTCCAGAGACGCCCGGGCCACGTGCAGCCGATGCGCGATCTGCTCGAGGGCGCGCGAGGGGTCCGCCACCCGGTGCCCGAGGCGCTCGAAGGCGTGTCGGCGCCGGCCGAGCGCGGCGTCCATCGCCTGCTCCAGCTGGCGCGTGCGGGCCCGGAGCTCCCGCTCGAGCGCCTCGCGGTCGGGCACGACGAGCTCCGCCGCGTTCGACGGCGTGGCGGCGCGCACGTCGGCCACCAGATCCACGACGCAGGCGTCGACCTCGTGCCCCACGCCGCTGACCAGCGGGACCGGGCAGGCCGCCGCCGCCCGGGCGACGGACTCTTCGTCGAACGCGCTCAGGTCCACGCTCGCGCCGCCGCCGCGGGTCAGGATGACCACCTCGAGGTCGGGGACGCGCCCGATCGCCTGGAGCGCGCGCACGATGGAGACGGGCGCGTCGGGGCCCTGGACCTGACAGTGGGCCACGACGATGCGCACCGGGGCGCGGCCGCGGGCGACCCGGATCACGTCGTGGAGCGCGGCCCCTCGGCGGCTGGTGACCACGCCGATGACCCGAGGGTAGATGGGCAAGGGGCGTTTCCGCGAAGCGGCGAAGAGGCCTTCGGCGTGCAGCTTCTTCTTGAGCCGCTCCACTCGCTCGCGGCGGTCCCCTTCGCCCACCGGCAGCGCGAGCCGAGCGACCAGCTGGAAGCCGCCCCGCGGCTCGTAGAGCGAGAAGCTCGCCTGGAGCCGCACCAGCTCGCCTTGCCGGAGCTGGGCCCGGCTGTGCGCGACCTCGGTGCGAAACATGATGACGCGGATGCGCGCCTCGGCCTGGGGATCGCAGAGCGTGAAGTGGAAGTGCCCGGTGGCGCCGCGGTTGACGTCGGTGATCTCTCCCTCGACCCACACCGTGCCCCAGCGCTCGAGCTTCTTGCGCGCGAAGTGGTTGAGGTCGCGCACGCGGAGCACGCGGGGTTTGCCGTCCGACACGAGCGCGAACATAGCAGCCGTGCCAGGGTGGGGGATGCCGGCCGCGATCATCGGCCTCGGGTCGAATCTGGGATCTCGCGAGGCGCTGCTCCGAGCCGCGATCCGCTCGCTCGACACCCACCCCGGCATCGAGGTCGCGGCCCAGTCCAAGCTCTACCGCAGCCCGGCCATGCTCCCGGACGGCGGCGGCCCGCAGCCCGACCACCTGAACGCCGCGGTTCGGCTCGAGGTCGCGCTCTCCCCCCGCGCGCTGCTGACCGTGCTCCACCGGGTCGAGCAGCGCTTCGGTCGAGAGCGTCGGGAGCGCTGGGGCCCGCGGACCCTGGACCTCGACCTGCTCCACTGGAGCGAAGGCGAGATCGAGGAGGAGGGCCTGACCGTCCCTCACCCGGGGCTGGAGGCGAGGCCGTTCGCGCTCGCGCCGCTCGTGGACGTCGCGCCGGAGCTCGAGCCGCGGTACGGCGCTGTGCTCGCCGCTGTGCTCGCCGGGCTGGACAGCCCCCTGGAGGTCCTGCCCTGGGCGCACACCGAGCGGCATCCGGATGGCCTTCGGGTCCGCGGGGTGGATGACGCCGACGCGCTCGCGCTCGGCCTCGACGCCTGGCTGGGCGGGCCGGCCACCGGGCAGGCGTCGGCGGTCGCCGCCTCGGATCCCCCGGGCTTCGCGCAGGCGGTGCGCGGCGCCGCGCTCGCGGTGATCACCGGCTGGGAACCGGGCGTGATCCGGGGCCTCCGGGTCGGGGAGGCCTCCGCGCAGCCGGCGCCCATCCGGGCGGTGTCGGTCTCCGACGGGGCCGCCTGGCTGCAGTTCCGCTGACCGGAAACGGGGCGTTGCCCAAGTTGTTGTTTTCGCGGGGCTCGCGAGGGTACGATGGTGCCCCTTTCTCCCCTTTGGAGGCGTGCGAAAATGGCCGACACGCGCAAGGACAAGCGCGCTCCCATCTCTCTCAAGGTGCGCTTCAAGAGCGCTACCCTCGACGAGTTCATCGAGCAGTACAGCGTGGACATCAGCCGGGGCGGCATCTTCATCAAGTCGAAGACGCCGATGTCCGTCGGCACGCTCCTGAAGTTCGAGTTCCAGCTGAAGGATGAATCGCGGCTGATCCACGGGGTGGGGCGCGTCGTGTGGAAGCGGGAGCCGGCGGACGGGGACGACCCGCCGGGGATGGGCATCAAGTTCATCAAGATGGACCCGGAGAGCCGGGCCCTCGTCGAGCAGATGGTCCAGAAGCGCGGCGACAAGCCGGGGCGCTTCGAGGAGGGCCAGGACGGCGGCAAGCCGGATCCGACCGCGGGCGGGTTCTTCCCGAGCACGACCCCCGAGTCCGAGCTGCCCGCGCCGGAGGACCGCACCCAGGTCCGCCACGCCAGCGAGTTCCTCGCCAGCGCCCTCGCCGAAGGGGACGCCGACAGCGCCAAGCAGGAGGCGGAGGCGAAGGCGGAGGAGGCCCGCAAGCGCACCGAGGAGATCGAGAAGAAGCGCGCCGAGGCGAAGAAGAAGCGGAAGCCGCGCATCAAGAAGACGCTCGTCGGCATGGGCATCCCGGCGGCCGGGGAGAACGAGGGCGAGGAGATCGAGCCCCCGTCGTCCGAGGCCGACGAGCCCGCCGAGGAAGAGGCCAAGCCGGCTCGCGAGGTGAGCGAGTCCGCCGAGACCCTCGCGATGGATCGCGAGGCGATCGAGAAGCAGGAGGCCGCCGCGGAGGAGGCCGAGGAGGCCCCCGCGAAGGCCGCCGAGCCCGAGCCCGAGGAGCCGGAGGCGGCCGAGGCGGACGACGCGGACGAGAAGGCCGCCGAGGAGGCCGCGGCCGCGGCAGCCGCCGAGAAGGAGGCCGCCGAGAAGGCGGCCGAGGCGAAGGCCAAGGACGAGGCCGCGGCGAAGGCGGCCCAGAAGAAGGCCGAGAAGGCGAAGGCCGAGAAGGCCGAGCCGAAGCCGAAGCCCAAGCCGGCGGTGTCGGAGGCGCGGCCTCAGACGGCCGCCGCGGAGGAAGAGCCCAAGTCGCGCATGGGCATGATCTTCTTCGCGCTCGTCGCGGCCGTCGTGGTCGGCGTGATCGTCTACATGCAGATGCAGCCGGGCGACGATCCCGTCACCGAGCCCACCGACGTCGTCGATCCCGGCGAGGAGGAGGGCCTGGCCGCCGAGGGCGAAGGCGAGGAGCCGATCGAGGAGGCCATCGAGGAGCCGGTCGAAGAGCCGACCCCGACGGTCAGCGTCAACGTCACCACCGAGCCCGAGGGCGCGACCGTGTTCGTCAGGGGTGAAGAGGCGGGCGCCGCGCCGCTCGACGTCGACCTGCCGATCGGCGAGGCGGTGACCGTCGCCGCGCGACTGACCGGCTACACCGAGGCCACCCAGGAGGTCACGGCGGCCGAGGAGGGCACGGAGGACATCAGCCTCACCCTCGAGGCGATGGACTACGTCATCAGCGTCACCACCAGCCCGGGCAACGCGCGGGTCCGCGCGACCGGCGGCGGGAGCGGCCAGGTCACCGGGACCGGTGAGATCGAGCTGCGCGGGGCGCCCGACGAGGCCGTCGAGCTGACCGCGTCGCTCCGCGGCCACGACAACGCGACCGCCACCGTGGAGCCCGGCGCGTTCACCGCGCAGGACGGGCGCATGGTCGCGTCGGTCACCCTCACGCTGACCGAGCGGGAGCGTCCGCGTCCCACCGGCAGCGGCGGCGGAGGCGGCGGCTCGGCTGGCGGCGGCTCGGCAGGCGGCGGCGCTGCAGGCGGCGGCTCGGCGGGCGGCGGCGGTGCTGGCGGCGGCGCTGCGGGCGGCGGCGGTGCAGGCGGCGGCGCTGCAGGCGGCGGCTCTGCAGGCGGCGGCTCTGCAGGCGGCGGCGGTGCAGGCGGCGGCGCTGCTGGCGGCGGTTCTGCGGGCGGCGGCTCTGCGGGCGGCGGTTCTGCGGGCGGCGGTTCCGCTGGCGGCGGCGGTGGCGGCGGCGGTGCTGGCGGCGGCGGTGCTGGCGGCGGCGAGGCCCCCGAAGAAGAGGCTCCGCCGGACAACCCCTTCTGATCCGAGCCGGATGGAGAGAGACGGAGCGCTTCGGCGCTCCGTTTCTCGTTTCAGGGCTCCTCGACGGAGGCGAGCCTCCGCGGGGCGCCGCCCTCCGGGGTGGGGGCGAGCCAGCGCACGAGCGCGAAGCCGACCACGAACCCGCCGATGTGCGCGAAGAACGCCACGCCGCCCGCCGTCTCGGGCAGCCCGAGCGCGGTGAAGCCCTGGAGCGTCTGGAGCCCGAACCAGACGAAGAGGAAGATCCAGGCGGGTGACTCGAAGAGCACGAAGACGATCGGGAAGATGAAGGTCACCACCGGTGCGCGGGGGTGCAGCATCATGTAGGCGCCGAGCACGCCCGCGATCGCGCCCGACGCGCCGACCATCGGGATCTGGCTGTCGGGCCCGATCGCCACCTGGGCGGCGACCGCGCCGAGGCCGGCCAGCAGGTAGAGCGCGAGGTAGCGGAGCTTGCCCAGCTCGTCTTCGATGTTGTCCCCGAAGACGTGCAGGAACCACATGTTCCCGATGAGGTGCGTCCAGCCGCCGTGCAGGAACATGCTCGTCAGCGGCGTCAGCCAGCTCCCGAGGGAGGGCTCGCGCACGAGGTAGTACGGGATGACCCCTTTGCGGAGCAGCAGCGCCGCGCCGGCGACGTCGTCCAGGGTGAGCTGGTAGAGCCAGACCGCGACGTTGAGCGCGATCAGGGACCAGGTCACCAGCGGGAAGCGCCGGGTGGGGTTGATGTCCCGAACGGGGATCAGCACCTCGGGAAGCTGTGGCGCGGGCCCCCCGACGTCAATCGCGGCTCGTGCTACCAGGTCCGGGTGCGATCGTCGGAGCTGCTCGGAGCGACGGGACCGCTCGCGTCGGCCCTCGCGGGCTACGAGCTGCGCGAGCCGCAGCTCCGCATGGCCGAGATGGTCGAGACCGCGCTCGAGCGCGAGGGCGTCGCGCTGATCGAGGCCGGCACCGGGACGGGCAAGACGCTGGCGTACCTGGTCCCTGCGCTCCGCTCGGGCCGGAAAGTGATCGTCTCGACGGGCACCCGGGCGCTCCAGGACCAGATCATGGAGCGCGACCTTCCGGCGCTCACCCGCCACCTCGGCCTGCCGGTGCGCGCGGCGTGCATGAAGGGGCTGTCGAACTACCTCTGCCGCCGCCGCTTCGGCGAGCTGAAGGACTCGCCCGAGTCGGAGCTGCCGAGCGTGGCGCGCCACCTCCCGCTGATCGAGGCGTGGTCGCAGCGGAGCCGCCTCGGCGATCGCGCGGAGCTCGCCGAGGTGCCCGAGGACGATCCCGTCTGGGCGGCCGTGCAGTCGGGCTCCGACACCCGCGTGGGTCCCCGCTGCGCGCACTTCGAGTCCTGCTTCGTGACCGCCATGCGGCGCGAGGCCGAGGACGCGCAGCTGGTCGTGGTCAACCACCACCTGTTCTTCGCGGACCTCGCGATGCGCGGCCCCGCGGACGGCCCCCGAGGCGGGGCGGTGCTCCCCGACTACGACGCGGTCATCTTCGACGAGGCCCATCAGATCGAGGACGTGGCCACGCTCTTCTTCGGCGTGCAGGTGTCGGAGACGATGATCGAGCGCCTGCTGAAGGACGCCGAGCGCGCCTTCTCCGCGCGCGGGCTGCTCGACGAGCGGACCGATCGCGTCCTCCGCACGGTGCTCGGTCGGGCCGAGGCGTTCTTCGAGCAGGTCCCGGCCGGAGGCGGCGAGGGGCGGGTGGAGCTGCCGGCCGGCCTCTTCGAGGGCGCGCGATCGCGGGCCTACCACGACCTCGACGCGGCCCTCGAGGCGATGACCCTCGTGTGCCGTCGGCAGGAGAGCGAGGGCGAGTCCTTCGGGCAGCTCGCGCGCCGCACGCGTCGCATCCGGGACGAGCTCGCGCAGGTCGCCGACGGGGGCGAGCCCGGGCGACAGATCACCTGGTCGGATCGGCGTCGCGACCGCCGCGTGGTCGGCGCGAGCCCGGTCGACGTGAGCGCGATCTTCCGCGACGAGGTCATCCGCCGCGTGCCGAGCGTCGTGCTGACCAGCGCCACCCTGACGGTCTCGGGCAGCTTCCAGTTCGTGAAGCGCCGCCTCGGCGTCGACTTCGAGGTCGACGAGGCGATCCTCGAGTCGCCCTTCGACTACGCGTCGCAGGCCGCGCTCTACGTGCCGCCGCTCCCGGATCCGCGCGCGCCGGGCTACTCGGACGCGGCGGTCGACGAGATCGCGCGGCTGGTCGCGCTGACCCGGGGCGGCGCCTTCGTGCTGTGCACCTCGGTGCGCATGATGGAGCGCTTCGCGGCGCGCGCTCGGCCTCGCCTCCGCGGCCGCCCGATCTACGTGCAGGGCGACGCGCCGAAGGGCGCCCTGCTCGAGCGCTTCCGGCGGGACGGGGACGCGGTGCTCTTCGCGACCGCGAGCTTCTGGCAGGGCGTCGACGTGCCGGGCGACGCGCTCCGCCTGGTCATCATGGACAAGCTCCCCTTCGACGTGCCGAGCGATCCGCTCGTGGAGGCCCGCTGCCGCCGGGTCGAGGAGGAGGGGGAGTCCGCGTTCGCCCGCTACCTCGTCCCGTCCGCGGCGCTGACCCTGAAGCAGGGCTTCGGCAGGCTCGTGCGCAGCCGCCGGGATCGCGGCGTGGTCGCGGTGCTCGACGGTCGCTTGCGCACGAAGGGCTACGGCAAGGTCTTCCTGCGCAGCCTCCCGCCGGCGCGCCGCTGCGACACCTTCGAAGAGGTCGAGGCGTTCTGGCGGTCGATCAGCTGACCGGGGGCGCCTCGCGAGCGAGGAAGACCATGTCGCGCCCGACCGGCACCTCGTCGTTCGGCATCAGCACGTAGCAGGGCTCCCGGACCCGGAGCTCGGCGATGCGATCCCGCGCGATGACCTCGCCCGCCTCGATGCGCTCGAGCCCGTGCAGCGGCCGGGTGAAGCGGAAGCCCTCGCTCGGGCGGCTGATGATCTCGACCACCTCGAGGAAGGTCGGCTCGCCGCTCGGGGGCGCGCCATCCAGCACCGCGGTGGCGCGGAGGAAGGCGAGCGCGCAGTCCCAGGCCGCGTCCACCGTGCCCGGGTCGTCGTGGGGCCCGCACTCGACGCTGACCGCCGGGCGGTCGACGCGCTGCATGATGCCGATCGTCACCTTGTCCATCAGCAGGCCGGGCGCCGCCCAGCCGTGGGTGACGAAGCCGAAGCCGAGCTGCCGGGAGAGCTCCGCCGCCCGCGGCACGTCGTTGATGATCGCGAACGGGGGCGTCGGCGAGGTCGCCGAGTGCAGATCCAGCAGGGCGTCGAGGTCCGCGAGGAGCGGCTCGAGCACGTGGGCGCGCGCGTGCTCGGGGGACCATCGCTCGCGGGGCAGCTCGTCCACGAACGAGAGATCGAAGAGGCGGTTGAGGTCGGCGCCGCCGCGCGTGAAGCGGCGCCCCTCCTCGATCGCGGCGGGGTTGCCCTCGATCAGCACCCAGGTGCCCGCGGTCGGCGCGATGCGTCCGTCGGCGACGTCGCGCTCCAGGCGCCGTATCACCTCGACTCCACAGCGCTCGTTGCCGTGCACGCCGCCCAGGATCCCGATGTGCGGGCGGGGCAGGGACGGATCGAGGGAGATTCGGGTGACACCCTCGAGGGTCGGATCGCGAACCAGGGTCGCTCGGGTCATACAGCTCGCGCGGATGCTAGCTCGGAGGCGTCCCCAAATCGACCGCTCGCGTCATCGACAGGGCCCGTCTCGCGTGAGATCCTCGCCGGTCCGGGGTAGGATTCCACTCCCCCGAGGCGGTTTCATGGGGCGACCCCACGAGCAGCGCGGCACCTCGCCCGAGGTGTCCATGAGCGACTTCCCGAGCACGGACCGGTTCGAGATCCGCCGTCGCCTCGGCTCGGGCAGCTACGGCGTGGTGTTCGAGGCCTTCGATCGCGAGCGGCGGAGCCCGATCGCGCTCAAGTGGCTCAGCTACGTCGAGCCCGAGACCATTCATCGGTTCAAGAACGAGTTCCGGAGCCTCGCGGAGATCAGCCACGACAACCTCGTGCAGCTCTTCGACCTCGAGAGCGACGGGGACCGCTGGTTCTTCACGATGGAGCTCGTCCGCGGGGTGCCGCTGCCGGAGTTCTTCCGGCCGGACGCGATGCCCCCCGGGGCCGAGACCATGCGCCGGCTCGCGGCGAGCGACGTGATCCCCCGGGTCCGGCGCGGAGAGGGCAGCGTGCCTCCGCCCGGCACGACCCTGCCGCCGCTCGACGTCGACCCGGAGGAGCTGCGCGCGGTGTTCCGCGAGCTCGCCCTCGGGGTCGCCGCGCTGCACGAGGCGGGCAAGCTGCACCGCGATCTGAAGTGTCAGAACTGCCTCGTGACGCCGGACGGCCGGGTCGTGCTCCTCGACTTCGGGCTGGTGCGAGACCTCGAGCAGGTGCGGCGGGCCGAGCCGAACGACATCGCGGGCACGCCCCTCTACATGGCTCCGGAGCAGTGCGCGGGCGCCCCGACGGAGCGCTCGGCCGACTGGTACGCGTTCGGCGTCATGCTCTTCCGCGCGCTGACCGACTCGTTCCCGTTCGACGGGCGCATGTACGAGGTGATGGCGGCCAAGCAGCAGTTCCCGGCGCCTCGCCCGTCCGACCGCGTGCTCGAGATCCCCGAGGACCTCGAGTCGCTCTGCGTCGATCTGCTCGCCCGTGACCCCAGCGACCGTCCGGGGGCGGAGGCCATCCTCCGGCGCCTCGGGGCCGGGCCGGATCGAGCGCGCGCCTCTTACCCGGGGCGCTCCGCGGAGGTCTTCGTCGGCCGGCGCCGCGAGCTCCGCGCGCTCGAGTCGGCGCGCCGGGCGGTCGAGGCCGGCCAGCCGCGCGCGGTCTTCGTGCACGGGGCGAGCGGCATCGGCAAGAGCTCGCTGATCCGGCACTTCCTCGACCGCCTCCAGACCAGCGATCCCGACGCGCTCGTGCTCGAAGGGCGCTGCTTCGAGCGGGAGACGCTCCCCTACAAGGCGCTCGACAGCGTGGTCGACGCGCTGGTGAGCCACCTGCTGACGCTCCCGCAGGAGGAGGCCGAGGAGGTCGTCCCGCCGGAGATCGGCGATCTCGTGCGGGTGTTCCCCGCGCTGACCCGCGTGCCGCACCTCCGCGACGGCAACGCGGTCCTCTCCGACGTCCCGGACCCGCAGGAGCAGCGACGCCGCGCGGTGGCCGCGTTCCGGGAGCTGCTCGCCCGGCTGGCTGCGCGCCGCGAGGTGATCGTCTTCATCGACGATCTGCAGTGGGGCGACCGGGACAGCGCGCACCTGCTCGGGCCGACCATGGCCACGCTCGACGCCCCACCGATCCTGTGGATCGGCGCCTGCCGCAGCGACGAGGCGGCCGACAGCCCCTTCCTCTCGGCGATCGAGGCGGACGACGACGTGATGAGCGTCATCCAGGTCCCCGAGCTCGAGGACGAGGAGGCGCGCACCCTGCTCGAGCTCCGGCTGAGCGGGACCGCGCGGGACGAGGAGCTCCTCGACGAGCTCGCCGGGGAGGCCGCCGGCAGCCCCCTGCTCATCGATCTGTTGATCCGGCACGCGCGGGAGCAGTCGCGGGGCGGCGTCGACCTCGGGCGGGTGCTCGAGGCGCAGATGGCCGACCTCGACGAGCACGCGCGCGCCCTGCTCCGGGTGCTCGCGGTGCGCGGGCGACCGATGCTCTCCCGGCTCGCGGCCGAGGTGGTGGGCGTGGACGCGTTCGACGTCAAGGCGTTGACCGGCCTGCGGAACGCCCGGCTCCTGCGCGCCCGCGGCACCGAGGACGGCGAGGAGCTCGAGATCTATCACGACCGGATCCGGCAGACGGTGGCGCGGAGCATGGACGCCGAGGTCGAGCGTCAGGTGCACGCCCAGCTCGCGCGAGCGCTGCGCGGCGCCCCCGACGTGGAGCCGGAGAGCCTGGCGCTGCACTACCGCGGCGCGGGGGAGCTCGGCGAGGCCTTCCACTACACGCTCGAGGGCGCGCGCCGCGCGGAGAGCGCCCTGGCCTTCGAGCGAGCAGCGGATCTCTACCGGTCCGCGCTGGCGCTCCGGTCGCAGGTCGAGGACGCGCGCGAGCGGGAGGCGGAGCTCTGGGTCGCGCTGGCCGACGCGCTGCGCAACGCCGGTCGAGGCGCGGAGGCGGCGGAGGCCTATGTCGCCGCGGCCGCGCTCTCGCCTCGCCGCCGCGCCCTGGAGCTGCGCCGCCGGGCGGCCGAGCAGTACCTCTTCAGCGGTCACCTCGACGAGGGCCGCGCGGTGCTGCGCACGGTGCTCGAGGCGGTGGGGCTCACCTTCCCGACCCACCCGGCGCGCGCGTTCGCCGAGTTCCTCACCCGCCGCGCCCAGGTGAGGCTCCGGGGGCTGTCGTTCCGCGAGGCGAGCCCCGAGCGCATCCCCGAGGAGGAGCTCCTGCGGATCGACACCTGCTGGAGCGTGTCCATCGGGCTCGCGATGATCGACCCGGTCCGCGGCGGCGTCTTCCAGGCGAGACACCTCCTCATGGCGCTCGACGCCGGGGACCTGGGGCGGGTCGCGCGGGCGGTGGCCGTCGAGGTCCCCTTCGCCGCGACCGCGGGTACCTCCGCCCACGCCCGGACGCTCGAGCTCCAGCGCCGTGGCCGCGAGCTCGCGGAGCGCGCGGGCTCTCCCTACAACCTCGGGCTGCTGGCCTCGTCGAGCGGCGGCGCGGCGTGGCTCGAGGGGCGCTGGCGAGACGCCTTCGGCCTCGAAGAGGAGGCGCTGCGCATCCTCCGCGAGCAGTGCACGGGCGTGGCCTGGGAGATCGCCAGCTCCACCATCGTCTACCTCGACGTGCTCTGGCGCATGGGGCGCTGGAACGAGCTCTTCGAGCAGGTCCCGGCGATCCTGGCCGACGCGACGTCGCGCGGTGATCTGCTCCTCGAGATCTACCTGCGGGTGAAGTTCCGGGCGCTCGGGGAGCTCGCGCGGGGTCGCCCGGACGACGCGGTGCGCGAGGCTCGCGAGGGCCTGGCGCGCTGGTCGCAGCCGAGCTTCCAGCTGCTCCATCTGTGGGAGCTCTTCCTGCGGGTGGAGGCCCAGATGTACGCCGGCCGACCGGGCGCGGCGCGCGAGCGGCTCGAGGCGGCCTGGGGCGCGCTCTGGCGCTCGCAGCTCCTTCAGCTCCAGATGTACGACGTGACCATGCAGGACCTCGCGGCGCGCGTGAACGTGGCGTGCGCGACGGAGACGTCGGGCCGGGCGCGCGCGAGGCTGCTCAAGGGGGCGCGCAAGCACCTGAAGAAGCTCGACAAGTCGGCCGCCCCGTGGGCCCGGGGGCTCGTCGCCCTCACGCGCGCCGGCGCGGCCACCCTCGACGGGACCGAGCGCGAGGTCCGCGCCTGGCTCGACCGGGCGGAGGCTGAGCTGACCGGGGCCGACATGGAGCTGCACGCCGAGGTCGCGCGGGCTCGGAGGGCACAGTGGGACGGCCACGCGGCCCGCCTCGCCGCGAGCCGGGAGGCGATCGAGCGCGCCGGCGTCGCGGAGCCCGCGCGCTTCCTCGACACCTGGGCCCCCGGTCGATGGGATCGCTGATCCGGCGCCTCGCGCTCGCCGCCGCGCTGCTCGGGTGCGCCGAGGATCCCGCGCCGACCCAGCCCCCGGAGGAGACCCTCCCCGAAGTGACCGAGCCAGGGCCCGGGTCGGAGCCCGAGCCCGAGCCCGAGCCCGAGGCGCAGCCCGAAGAGCCGGCCGATCTGCCCGCCCCGGAGGCGGCCGCGCCCGCCGCCCTCGGCGCGGTCCCCGAGCTCGCCGAGCCGGGCTGCGCCTTCGCGGCGCCTGCCGCGATCGGGCCCGGCGAGTGGGGCGATGTCGCGGCGTCGGAGGGCGGCTTCGTGGCCGCGGTCCTGCACGCCGACGAGGCCGGCGAGACGCTCACCACCTTCCGGCTCGACCCGGCGGGAGGCTCGGCGCCCTTGACCGAGCGCCGGCTCGACCACCCGGTGCCTCCCGCCCGACGCGGCGCCGGCCCGATCGTCGACGCCGCGCGCGTGGCGTGGGTCGACGCGGAGCGCGGCCTCCACGTGGCGCCGCTCCAGGGCGGCGACCCGGCGCCGGTCGGCCAGCCCGCCTCGCTCCGCTTCACGCCCGCGCTGGTCTCCGGCGGAGAGGCCCGCGCCATCGCCTGGACCGACGACTCCGGCACCCCGATGCGGGTCCGCGCGCGGCGGCTCGGCGCCGACGGCCGCCCGACCGGCGAGGCGGCGGACCTGACGCCCTCGGGCGGCGGCGGGGCGGCGCCGGTCGCGCACGGGGAGGGCCTCGTCTTCCTCGACCCTCGGGCGGCGATGAGCGTCGCCCACCGCGCGTCGGTGGGGCCCCAGGGCTTCGGCGAGGCCGCGGTGGCGCGCCCGGTGGGCCTCGTGACCGCGCCGCCCCAGATCGCCGCGATCGGCGAGCCGCCGGGCCTGCTCGCGTTCACCGCGGTGGGCGCCGCCGCCACGACCGCGGTCGGGCTCGTGCCCCTCGAGGGGGCGACCCCGGCGCAGCCCATCGTCCGCGGCACCGGGTACGGCACGCTGCACGTGGACGGCGACGGACGGCTGCTCGTGGCCGACGCGCCGCTCGACCGGCCCCCGGAGTCGCCGCGCGAGCTCCACGTGCACGCGGTCGGCGCGGACGGCGCGCTGAGCGAGGCGACCGTGATCCGGGGCCCCGACGGGCACGCGCGTCGCGGCCGGATCGCGTCGTCGGGGGAGCTCGTCGCGGTGCTGTTCGAGGCGGCCGGCCGCGTCTACGTGTCCCTGGGACGCTGTCGGCCCTAGGGAAGAGCAACGAATGAAGAGAGTGAACGTCGACGTCGCCGTGATCGGCGCCGGGACGGCCGGCCTGAACGCGCGCCGGGAGGCCGCGCGCGCGGGCAAGTCCTACGTCCTGATCGAGCGGGGGGCCTACGGCACCACCTGCGCCCGGGTGGGCTGCATGCCGTCCAAGCTGCTGATCGCCGCTGCCGAGGCCGCGCGCGGCGTGTCGCGCGCCGCCACCTTCGGGGTGCGCGCGTCCGGCGTGGAGATCGACGGGCGCGCGGTGATGGAGCGGGTGCGCGCGCTGCGCGACGACTTCGTCTCCGGGGTCGTCGAGTCCACCGAGGCGATCGACGACGAGGCGCGCCTCCGCGGCGAGGCCCACTTCGTCGACACCACCACCCTGCGGGTGGGCGACGACGTGGAGGTGCGCGCCGGCGCGGTGGTCATCGCCACCGGGAGCGCGCCCTGGATCCCCCCGGCCTTCGAGGGCGTCGGCGCCGACACCAGCGACACGATCTTCGAGTGGGAGACGCTGCCCGCGCGCCTCGCGGTGATCGGCACCGGGGTGATCGGGCTGGAGCTCGGCCAGGCGCTCTCGCGCCTCGGGGTGGAGGTGGCCTTCTTCAACCCGAACGAGGAGGTCGGCGCGTTCACCGATCCCGAGCTGGCCCAGGCGCAGCGTCAGCTGCTCGAGGCGGAGCTGGAGCTGCACACCGGGGTCGAGGAGCTCGGCGCGCGGCGCGAAGGTGAGACGATCACCGTCACCTGGTCGCGCGACGGCGAGCGACACTCCCGCGCCTTCGATCGCGTGCTGGTCGCCGCAGGTCGCCGCCCGAACCTCGAGGGCCTGGGGCTCGAGCGCACCGGCCTCCCGCTCGACGAGCGCGGCGTGCCGCCCTGGGATCCGCGCACGTGCCGCTGCGGGGACGCGCCCATCTTCATGGCCGGCGACGTGACCGGGCATCGGCCGCTCCTGCACGAGGCCTCCGACGAGGGGCACATCGCGGGCGAGAACGCGTCGTTCCCCTGCGCCGTCGGCGCCCACGTGCGGCGCACCCCGCTGCACATCGCCTTCACCGACCCCCAGAGCGCGATGGTGGGGACCTCGTTCGAGGCGCTGCCCGAGGACGCCGCGACCGCGAGCGCGTCCTTCGTCGACCAGGGCCGCGCCCGGGTGATCGCGCAGAACCATGGCCTGATCCGCGTCTACGCCGATCGATCGAGCTGCGAGCTGATCGGGGCCGAGATGCTCGGCCCGCAGGTGGAGCACCTCGCCCACCTCGTCGCCTTCATGGTGCAGCGGAAGCTGACGGTGCAGGAGACGCTGCAGCTGCCGATCTATCACCCGACGCTCGAGGAGGGCCTGCGGACGGCGCTGAGGCAGCTCGCCAAGGCGCTCGAGATCGACGGCAGCTGCCGCCACGAGGACCTCGCCGACTGCCCGGGTGGGTGACGATCACTCGGCGGCGATGGCCGGCGCGCTCGCCTTGCTCCTGAGCGTGCCGCTCGTGCGCTCCGAGAAGACGATCGAGGGGAAGAGGCCGGGCGCGACCGCCGACGGCGTGACCTCGCTCGAGGGGAACATCTGCACGAACGCGGGCGCCCCGGGCATCCGGTCGACGACCGAGCGCTCCAGCACCATCGAGATGTACTGCTCGGCGCCCTCCTCGGGCGTGTTCGCGTTGAGCACCACCTCGACGTCGTAGGTCCGCGCGAAGCCCTGCAGGCCCGGGATGCGCGACTCGTAGGGGCTCCAGTTGTCGGCGCTGGTCCCGTTCTCGCTGCAGCCGAAGACGCCTCCGTCGGCGTGCGCGAAGAGCGTCTGGTTGCCGCTGGTGTGGCCCGGGGTGCGCAGCAGCAGGCAGCCGTCCCCGAGCGAGAGGTCCCCGTCGGTCAGCACCACCCGGTCGAGCGGCACGTCGCGCTTGCCGTCGGCGATGAACCACGCGCGCTGCATCGGGTGGAGTCGATCCCAGTCCTCCCACTCGGCGCGGGGCGCGAGCAGCTTCGCATTGGGGAAGCGCGCCTGCATCGGGCCGCGGAGCCCGTCGCCCTTCACCGTGCCGAGGCTCGGCCGCAGGTCCTGGGTGTGGAAGTGGTCGAAGGCGATGACGTCGATGTCCTCGGGCGCGACGCCGAGCTCGCGCAGCCCGTCCTCCACGGTGCCGAACGAGCGGCCGATGAGGTCCTCGGCCCAGCCGAAGCGCTCGAGCAGGTGGGCGAAGAACGGCGTGTTGCGAGAGGTCTCGCGATCGGTAGGGTTGAAGAGGATGTTCCGGAGCCGGCCCTCGGCCTCGACCTGCACCAGCAGGCAGCGGTGACGCAGGGTGACGTACGGGAAGGGCAGCGGGCAGGCGGTCTGGAAGGCGTACTTCGTCGGGTAGACGAGGTCGGTGACGTCGAGCGTCCGGACCGCCACCACCTTCGGCCCCTCGCGGAGATCGTCGCCGAGCCGCTCGCCCGCGCGTCTCACCGCGTCGAGCCGCCGCCCCGCGCTCCGGTGGGCGCGCGCCTCGTCGAGGTCGTGGATCTGTCGGACCCAGGGCAGGTCCGGGTGCACGGGATCGCCGATCTTCATCGCTCACACGATGGAGCATCCGGCGCCGCGATCAAACCTTCTTCGACAGCTCCGCCCAGCTGCGTCCGGGCTCGGCGTCGGTCGCGCTCGGCAGGCCCTCCTGCTCCCAGCCCGCCTCGAGCGCGCGCCCGAACGGATCGGTCGCGCCGCTCCACCCGCCGCGCTGATCCAGCACGTGCGTGTAGCCGCGGGCCTCGAGCTGCTGCGCCGCCCGGAACGACCGGCCGCCGGCCTTGCAGCCCAGCACCAGCTTCGCGTCCTTGGGGAAGGACGCCTCCACCGCGGCGATGAAGTCGGGGTTGGGCTCCATCCCGCCCGCGCCCATGTGCATCAGCGGCACGTTGTAGGCCCCGGCGGGGTGACCCTGCTCGAACTCCGGCACGGAGCGGACGTCCAGATACGTCCACCCCTCGTCCAGCCGCGCCTTCGCGTCCTTGGGGGAGATGCGCTCGACCATGCCTGGCATGTGACCGCTGCCGGGGGGCCCGTCAACCCAGCGCGTCGCGCACGAACACGTCCTCCAGCGTCTCCCGATGGGGAGTCACCCCCAGCACCCGAGCGCCGGCCGCGAGCGCCGCCTCGAGCACCGGCTGCGCCCCCTCCGCGCCCTCGGCGAGCACGACCCAGCGGTCGTCGTCCTCGCGCACCGTCACCGCGAGCCTCTCGAGCTCGGTCACCAGCGCGGGCGTGACCTCGGCGAGCTCCACCTCCACCCGGCGCGTGTCGGCGCGGAGCAGCTCGGCGAGGCGCCCGTAGTGGATCATCTCGCCCCGGCGCATGATGCCGACCCGATCGCAGAGCAGCTCCACGTCCGCGAGGATGTGGCTGGTGAAGAGGATCGTCTTGCCGGCCCGACGCTGCTCGAGGATCAGGTCGCGCACCTCCTTGCGCCCGATCGGGTCGAGGCCGCTCATCGGCTCGTCCAGGATCAGCAGCTCGGGATCGTGGAGGAGCGCCTGGGCGAGCCCGATGCGCTGCATCATGCCCTTGCTGAACTTGCCGATCGGGCGATCGGTCGCGTGGCCGAGGCCCACCCGCTCGACCATCTCCTTGCCCCGCTTCTCCCGCGCCGCGGCGTCCAGGCCCGCGAGCCGCCCGCAGAGATCGAGGAACTCGAGCGGCCGGAGGTACTGATAGACGTAGGGATTCTCGGGCAGGTAGCCGACCCGGCCCATCACCGACGGCCCGGGGCTCTCCTGCCCGAAGAGCGTGATCGAGCCCGCGCTCGGGAAGATCAGCCGCAGCACGCACTTGATCGAGGTGGTCTTGCCCGCCCCGTTGGGGCCGAGGAGGCCGAAGATCTCTCCCGGGCGGACCTCGAAGTCGATGCCCCGGACCGCCTCGACGCGCTTGCGGAAGAACCCGATCCGGAAGGTCTTCTCCAGGCCCTTCACCACCAGCACGTCGTCGCTCATGGCGCGCCCCCGGTCGCCCGCCCGAAGGCGGCCAGCACGTGGTCCACGTCGGCGTCGGTCAGCAGCGGGTGGAGGGGGATGGCGAGACCCTGGGTCTCGATCCGCTCGGCGTGCGGGAAGGGGCCCCCGGCCGCGCGCCCGGCCAGGCTGCCCACCCGGTGGAGGGCGTAGCTCAGCCGCCCCGCCTCGACCCCGTCCGCCCGGAGGGCCTCGACCACCGCGTCCCGATCCAGGGCGTCCGGGAGCACCACGCCGAAGGTCTGCCAGTTGCTCTCCGCCCCGGCGACCGGCGCCTGCAGCCCGAAGCCCCCGAGCGCCTCCCGGTAGCGCGTCGCGATCGCCCGGCGGCGGGCCACGATCGCGTCGAGCCGGTCGAGCTGCGCGAGCCCCATCGCGGCCGCGAGCTCCGTCAGCCGCTGGTTGCCCGCCGGCTCCGCGAACGCGCCCGGGCCGCTGATGCCGTGGTTTCGGAGCTGCCGCAGCCGGGCGGCCAGGGCGTCGTCGTCGGTGAGGCAGGCCCCGCCTTCGCCGGTGGTGAGGAGCTTGCGCGGGTGGAAGCTGAGGCAGGCGATCGCGCCGAACGAGGGAGAGGGGCGGCCGCCGACCTCGGCCCCCAGCGAGCAGGCCGCGTCCACCACCACCGGCAGATCGGGCAGCGCGCGCTCGACCCCGGGGTGATCGGCGGGGTTGCCGAACTGGTCGATGACGATGGCGGCCCGGGTGTCGGCGCGGCGCGCGGCGGCCAGCGCCTCCGGGCTCGCGTTCCAGCTGGCGGGGTCCACGTCGACCAGGCGCGGGGTGGCGCCGCGGCGGCAGATGGCGTGGGCGGGGCTCGGCCAGCTGAGATCCGGGCAGAGGACCTCGCCGCCGCTCACGTCGAGCGCCTCGAGGGCGAGCTCGAGGGCCGCGGTGCCCGAGCCGCAGGCGATCGCGTGTCGGCGACCGCAGCGCTCGGCCAGGCGCGCCTCGAACGCGGCGACCCGTTCTCCCATGACGAGCATGCCGCTCTCGAGCACGGCGGCGACGCCCTCCTGCTCGGGCGGGCCGATCCAGGGCTTCGCGAGTCGAATCACGCGGGGAGCATACGCAATTCGGGGCCCGGCGTTGGTATACTTCGCGGCCGTGCCCACCCCCTCGACCCCGCCGCCGGAGAGCCTCGGGCGCTACCGGATCGTGCGTCGCCTCGGCGCGGGCGGGATGGCCGAGGTGTTCCTGGCCAAGAGCACGGGCGCCGAGGGCATCGAGAAGATCCTGGTGGTGAAGCGGGTGCTGCCCACCTTCGCGCGCAGCCCGAAGTTCATCTCGATGTTCGTCGACGAGGCGAAGGTGGCGATGCGCCTCAACCACCCGAACATCGTGCAGGTCTACGCGTTCGAGCAGGTCCGGGACGAGTTCCTGCTCGCGATGGAGTTCGTGGATGGCCTCGATCTGGGGCGCCTCATCTCGGGAGCCCGCAGGCAGGGGCGCCGCATCCCGGCCGCGCTCGCCGCCTACGTGGTGAGCGAGATGGCCAAGGGGCTCGACTACGCGCACAACCGCAAGGACGAGAGCGGCGTGCCGATGGACATCGTGCACCGGGACGTCAGCCCCCAGAACGTCCTGCTCAGCTACGACGGCATCGTGAAGATCGCCGACTTCGGCATCGCGCGGGCCCGCCTGGTCAGCGAGGAGACCGGGGTCATCAAGGGGAAGTTCTCCTACATGTCGCCCGAGCAGGCGCGCGGTCAGCGCGTGGACCGGCGCAGCGACGTGTACTCGATCGGCGTGCTGCTCGCCGAGCTGCTCATGAACCGCTCCATGTACCCCGGGCAGCAGGGCATGGAGGTGCTCGAGCAGGTTCGCGACGGCAAGCTCACCCTGCCGCGCCAGGTCGACCGCGGGTGCCCGCCGGAGCTCGACGAGGTCGTGCGCCGGGCCACCGCCTTCGATCGGGAGGAGCGCTTCCAGACCGCCCGCTCCCTCGCCGGGGCCCTGTCTCGCTGGCTCCACGGGCAAGAGGAGATCCTCGACGCGCTCGACCTCGAGCAGTTCATCAACGACATCGCGCCCCGCGAGGTCACCAGCCCGGACGGCCCCACCGGCGGGCGGACCTCGGGCACCGCGGAGACCCACGCCTCGCTGCCTCACGCCGCCGGCCGCGAGCTGCGCGAGCGCCGCAACGTGGTGGTGGTGCACGGGCGGCTCCGGGGCGAGGCCGAGATCACCGGGGTCGAGCGCACCGGCCGGAGCATCTCGGACCAGGCGGTCCGGGTGCTCGACGACATCGCCTACAAGTACCACGCGATCCTCGACTGGCCGGAGGGGCAGGGGAAGCGGAGCTTCCGGCTCCTGATCGGGCTCGGCCGGGTCTCGGTGGACGACCCGCTGCACGCCGTCCGGCTCGCGATGGACGTGCTCGACGCGCTCGAGGGCCTCAGCGCCGACCTGCTGGTGCCGCTCACCGCCTCGGTGGGCCTGTCGCGCGGCGTGGTCGCGACCGTGCGCGCGGCCAGCGGACGGCTCCGCTACCAGCCCCTCGAGGGCGTCTTCGAGGTCGCGCGCGAGCTGGGGGATCACGGCGAGGCGAGCGAGATCCTCGCGACCGGCGAGGTCTTCCGGCTGGCGCGCCGCGCGTTCTCGTTCGACGAGCGGGACGTCCGCGAGATCACGGTGACCGGGACCCAGGCCGGGCCCCGGCGCTTTCGGGCGTATCGTCTGCGAGGCGCCCGCACCCGTGAGGAGCGCGCGGCCGAGGCCCTCGCGGTGGCCGGCCAGGTCGGGCTCTTCGGCCGCTCCATGGAGATCCAGGCCCTCGTCGACGCCTACGAGGAGCTCGTCCGGGACCGGCAGAGCGCCTACTTCTGCATCACCGGCGAGCTCGGCGTCGGCAAGAGCGCCCTCGTGGCCGCGGCGGTCGACGCGTTCGAGCCCGCCCCGCGCCTGCTGCGCATCGAGTGCGTGTTCGGTAGCGCCGAGGTCCCCTACGGCGCGGTGGGCGAGCTGGTGCGCGAGGCCTGCGACATCCCCGAGGACGCGTCGGCCGAGGAGGCGCGCCGGCAGCTCGCCGAGACCCTCGAGCGCACGCTCCCGCCGGACGCGCGCGGCCCCACCGCCGACGCGCTCGAGCCGCTGATCGCGCCGATCGCCTCCGAGGACCCGGGAGACCGCAGCGCAGGTTTGATACGGGCCGTGCGCACCCTGCTGGCCGGGCTCGCGAGCGGCGGCCCGCTGGTGGTGTGGGTCGACGCGCTGCAGTTCACCGACACCCCGAGCCTCCAGCTCATGTCGCGCTTGATGGCGCACACCTATCCGGCGCCGCTGATGGTCGTGCTCTCGAGCCGGGCCGACGAGCGGGTGGAGGAGCTGCTCGGCGGGGTGCCGCGCATCGATCTCGAGGAGCTGGACGACGACGATCGCCACAGCCTCGTCGAGGCGCGCTTCGGCGGCGCGAAGGTGCCCCGCGAGATCCAGGACAAGATCGTGCACCGCGCGGGCGGGAACCCGTTCTTCCTCATCGAGCTCATCGACGCGCTGCTCGAGCGCGACGTGGTCCGCATCGAAGGGGAGGGGGCGGCGCGGGAGGTGGTCCGCCGCAGCGGCGCCGCCTTCGCGCTCCCGACCACCCTCGAGGACGTGATCGCGGCCCGCCTCGCCGAGCTCCCGGAGCACGAGCGACACGCGCTGCGCTGGCTGGCGGTGACCGGACCCGGGCTCCGGGTGTCGGAGCTGCGCACCCTGACCGGCGAGGATCTGGCCGGAGATCTGAGCGCGCTCGCCGAGCGCGGCCTGGTGCAGGAGCGGGCGGGCGGGGTGCTGTTCTTCCCGAGCGCGGTCGTGCGCCACGTCGCCTACGAGAGCATCGACTCGAGCGACCGGGTGCGCATGCACCGGATGATGGCGAACTACCTCACCGCGCTCGACGCGGTGCCGCCCGCCCGGCTGGCCCATCACCGCGAGCAGGCCGGGGACCGCTCCGGGGCCGCGAGCGCGTATCTGGCCGCGGCGCAGGCGGCTCACCTCATGTACAGCCACGAGGACGCGATGCGCTTCTACGGGCGCGCGCTCTCGATGGTCGCCCCGGACTCGCGCCTCGCCTTCGAGGCCCACGAAGGGCGAGAGCAGATCCTCCGGGCGCTCGGGCGCCGAAACGAGCAGCGCAACGAGCTCGAGGCGCTCCGCGCGCTGGCGGAGCGGTCCCGGGACTCGCATCAGATCGCGATCGCCTTCAGCCGCCTGGCCCGCTTCGACCTCGACGCGGCTCGCCCCACCGGGGTCGACGCCCTGCTCCGGCGCGCGCTCGACGCCGCCATCCAGGGTGAGGACAAGGCCTCCGAGATCGAGGCGCTGCGCCTGCTCGGCCAGCTCCGGCGTGACCAGGGTGATACCCAAGGCGCGATCGAGGCGCTCGACCGGGCCCTGGCGCGGGCCGGCCGCGACGTGGACTTCCTGAGCGCGCGCGGGCAGACCCTGGTGCAGAAGGCCATCCTGCTCTGGCGCTCCGGCCGCATCGACGACTCGCTCGAGGCGGCGGCCGAGGCGGTCGCGATCTTCCGCCGGCTGGGCCTCAAGGGGCACGAGGCCCACGCCTTGTCGAGCCTCGGGGTCGCGCTCGCCCACAAGGGCAGCTTCGAGGACGCGATCTCGATGATGCGCACCTCGATCCTGCTCGATCGCGAGATCGGCGACCGGCTCCACCTCGGTCGAAAGGTATCGAACGTGGGCCAGCTCTACGCCGAGCTGGGCGACGTGGACAACGCGCTCGGGTTCCTGCAGCGGGCGCTCGACGTGTTCGAGCGGGTCGACGACCAGTCGGGTCAGTCGGACACCCTCTGCGCGATGGCGGAGCTGCTCGCGGAGCAGGTGGGCGATCTCGAGGCGGCCGACGGAGTGCTCTCGGACGCCCGCGCCCTCGCCGAGCGCATCCAGGATCCATACGATCTCGCGCACGTGGACCTGGTCGAGGCCGGGCTCTGGATGGAGAAGGGGCAGCCTCGCCGCGCCGAGCGGCTCGCCAAGGAGGCGGCGTCGCACGCCCGGGCGGCCGGGGCCCGGGGCTACGAGCTGCTGGCGATGGCCGCGCGCTCGGACGCGCTGGCCCGGCTCCACGAGCGGGACGAGGCCCGGCGCCTGGCGGGCGAGGTCCTGCGCACCGCGCGGGATCGCTCCGACGTCGAGCGCGCCGACCGGGTCTACTACCAGGTCGCGGTGGCGCTGGCGCGCTGCGAGCAGCCGAAGGAGGCGGAGCGGGCCATCGCCAACGCGCGGGCGGTCGTCGACGGGCGCCTCGAGCACATCCGGGACGAGCGGCTCCGCGCCCTCTATCTCGACTCGAAGTGGGTGCGATCCATCCGGCGGGATCTACCGACTGCCTGACGAATGCTCGCGCTGGTCATGAGCGGAGGCGGGGCGCGCGGCGCCTACGAGGTGGGAGTGCTGTCCTACCTGTACGGGCAGCTGGCGCAGGGCCTCGGCCCGCCGCGCTTCGACATCGTCTGCGGCACGAGCGTGGGCGCGATCAACGGCGCCTTCATGGCCTCGGTCGCTCATGATCCGGGCCCGGGGACCCGGCGCCTCGAGGCCCTCTGGCGGGACCTCGAGATGCCCCAGGTGCTCGGGTTCAACATGATCCAGGCCCAGCGCCTCCACCGGGTCCTGCTCGGCGGGCGGCGCGGCGCGGGGCTCTTCGACGCCTCGCCGATGACCGACATCATCCGGTCCGAGATCGACTACCGGCAGCTCGCCCGGAACGTGCGGGCCGGCCGCCTCAAGGCGCTCACCGTCACCGCGACCCACGTCCCGACCGGTCAGCCCACGGTGTTCGTCGACAAGCACCCCAGCGTGGCCCTGCCGAAGCTCTCGGCCCGCAACGTGGTGGTGCGCACCGCGCACGTGATGCCCTACCACGTGCTCGCATCGGCTGCGATACCGATCCTCTTCCCGCCGGTCTTCATCCGGACCGATCTCTACTGCGACGGGGGGCTGCGCCTGAACACCCCGCTCGGACCGGCGATCCGCCTGGGCGCGGACCGGGTGCTCGTGATCGGCATGACCGGCCAGACCCACGACCGGGTGGAGATCCCGCCTTCGCGCTTCCCCGGCTTGCCGTTCCTGCTCGGCAAGGTGCTCGACGCGTTCCTGCTCGACCACGTGAACCTCGACATCGAGGAGCTCGAGCGGATCAACGAGCTGCTCCAGGACGGGATCGCCGCTTACGGGCCCGAGTTCCTCGACCGTGTCAACGCCGAGGCCGCCAAGCGCGGGCACCCGCCGAGGCGGCTCATCGACTCGCTCGTCATCCGCCCGAGTCGCGACATGGGCGAGATGGCCGCCGACTTCCTCCGGCGGGAGCGGGTCGCGATCCGGCGGCGCCTCGGCCGGGCGTTCCTCCGGCTGATGGACGTCGGGGAGGGGGCCGACTCCGCGGATCTGGCGAGCTACCTGCTCTTCGACGGGGGCTTCTGCTCCGAGCTGATCGAGCTCGGTCGGGCCGACGCCGCCGCCCGCCACGACGAGCTCACCGCCTTCCTGAGCCCTCGCGGGTCGTGATCCCCCAGGGCTGGGGAGCGCCTGGGACAAATTGTGGATAAAGTTCCCCAAGCCTTCGAGACCACGGGCGTTTCGACAGAAAAAAAGCCTGTGCTATCGTTGGGGATAGAGGTATCAAAGAGCGTGACATGCCTCCGTTGAAAGAGGTCTCAACCTCGCCCTCACCCGAGGAGTGCCTTCGAGAGGCTCTCCAGGCGGAGAGCCCCAGTATACGGGCACATTTCGCCAAACGAGGGCTCGCGGCGGAGGGGCCGCTCGAACCTGATACAGAGGTGCTCTTGCTACGCCAGCTCTACCTGGCGCACCTCGACTCGCATCGATTTCGCGACGCCGCGGACACCGCCCTCCGCATGAGCGCGCTCGGTCCGCTGAAGGACGTCTGCCACCACGACGCGTCCCGGGCGCTCGCCGCCCTCGGAGACCTCGACGCGGCGGTGGCCCAGCAGCGCCTCGCCGCCCGCGCCGCGCCCCCGGACCGCCGCAGCTTCCAGTGGTGGTCGCTGGCGACGCTCCTCCAGCAGGCCGGCGACCGGCAGTCTGCCATCCGGGCGCTGCGCCGCGGCGAGCGCTGGGCTCACGACGACCGGCCGCTCCTCCGGGCGCACCGGGCGTGGCTCCGGATCGAGGAGGGGCAGATGCCCCGCGAGCTGGACGCGATCTGCGCCGACCTCGAGCGCTCCCGGGGCGCGGCCGGCTACGGCCAGCTCGTGCTCGGCATGATCCGTCACCGGATGGGCGACGCCGCGCGGGCGGCCGTGCACCTCCGCGCCTTCCTCCGGCGAAACGCCTCCGCGGACGCGGCCAAGGCGATCACCCTGCGCGAGGAGCTCCGGCTCGCGCGTGAGGCCCTCGCCGGCATCGACTCCGAGTGACAGCCGCCCGTAAGGCGGGAGGACGCCTTCTTTCGCCCGGCGGCCTGCGGTAGGTTCCCCACGCGGCCGCGGGGGATGGCGGGCCGCGAGGAGGAGGATCGATGAGGCACCTTGGCTTGATGACGGCGCTCGCGCTGACCTGCGCGGCGTGTGGTGAGTCCCACAGCGCGGACGCCGGGACCACGATCACCTTCGACGCCGCGCTCCCCGACAGCGGGCCGGGCGATCTCTGCGGCAACGGGGAGCTCGACCCGGGCGAGCGCTGCGACGACGGCAACACCACGCCGGGAGACGGCTGCGACGCCGAGTGTGTGCGCGAGCCGTACTGCGGCGACGGGAGCGTCGACGGCGACGAGGTCTGCGACGACGGCAACAACGCCTCGGGCGACGGCTGCCGGAGCGATTGTCGCAGCGACGAGACCTGCGGCAACGGCATCACCGACCACGCCCGCGGCGAGCTCTGCGACGGCGAGGCCAACTGCGGCCCCGACTGCATGACGGTCCCCGGCTGCGGCGACGGCACCGTCACCGACCCCGAGGTGTGTGACGACGCGAACACCGATCGCTGGGACGGCTGCGACGCGGCGTGTCGCGAGGAGATCGTGCTCGTGATGAGCTCCCTCGGGCTCGGCGACCGCCGGACCGGGTGCGACTTCAACGGCGACGGCAGCCCCGACAACGCCTTCGCGCGGGCCCTCGGCCTGCTGGCCACCGCGATCGGGCCGCTCATCGAGCAGCAGATTTCGAGCGGCGACCTGATCATCCTGCTCGGCATGCTCGGCCTGGACGACCCGACCGGGGTGAACGACGACGACTTCCGGATCGCCTGGATGGTCGGTGAGGACGCCGACGGGGATCCGGACAACAACTTCACGGGCGCCGGCCAGTTCCGCGTCACCCCCGACGCCCTCGGCCCCGACGGCGCGCCGCTCACCTCCATCCAGAGCCGCGTCGCGAGCAGCGACCTGACCGGCGGGCCGGAGGACATCCCGCTGCCGATCGGCTTCCTGCCCATCGAGCTCAAGCAGGGCCGCATCGAGGGCACCACGGTGCCGGACGCGGGCGAGCTGTTCCGCATCGACGACGGTCTCCTCTGCGGCGGCATCCCGGTGAACCTGCTCGCGCTCCTCGGGGGCTTCCTCGGCGACATGCTCGAGACCGAGCCCGCCTGCGACGGCGGCGATCCGCCGACCCTGCTCGACCTGATCATCGCCGGCGGCGAGGCGACGGCGAACTTCGGCGGCATGATGTTCCCGCTGCGCTTCAGCGCTACGCCGCCCGACCTCGACCTCGACGGCGACGGCCTCGAGGGCTTCACCATCACCTCCGACGGCCCCGACGGCTGCCAGCCGGTGGTGACCGCGTGCACCGACGGCGACGGCACCGTCATCGACGGCCGGGGCTGCTTCTCGGATCCGCGGATCGGAGACGGCCACTCGGCGGCCTTCGACTTCACCGCCGTGCGCGGGCAGACCCTCGGAATCGCGGGAGGAACCGGCGGTCCCATGCCGGGCATGTGAGGCTCGCGGCGGGCTCCACGGAGTGCTAGCCTCGCGGGCCTCTATGCCGGGGGAGCCGCAGACGGAGCTCGACGCGGCCTGGGCCGCCTTCGTCGCGGGCCAGCGGGAGGTCGCGATCCGGCGATGCGTCGCGCTGCTCGAGGCGTCGCCGGGTCAGCTGGGCGCGGCGCTGCTGCTCACCGAGCTGCTGGCCGAGGCGCGGCCCGACGCGGTGAAGGCGACGGGGGAGCGGCTCGTGTCCGCGTTCATCGCGCGCGGAGACCTCCCTCGCGCCGTCGTCGCAGCCCGCACCCTGCCCGGCGCCGCCGCCACCAAGGCGATCCGGGCGATCGCGGTCGCGTTCGGCAAGGGCTCCAAGCGCGTCGCCGACGTGGCCCCGGCGCCTCCGCCGCTGCCCGCGGAGACGGCGGACGCCGACGGCCCCGACGTCAGCGGCGAGGCGCTCCTCGATCGCGCGGCCGAGGCGCTCCGCACCCTCGACGTGGGCGAGCTCGATCCGGCCGCCAAGATCCCGCTGCTCCCGCTCTTCGGCGCGCTCTCGCCGCCGGCCCTGGAGCAGCTGCTCTCGGTCTGGGAGCTGCGCACCCTCGCGGAGGGCGAGGCGGCGATCCACGAGGGCACCGAGGGCCGGGACGCCTTCGTCGTGGTCCGCGGCCACCTCCGCGCCGAGCGGGGCGAGGGCGACGACGCGCTGACCCTGGCCGAGCTCGGGCCCGGCGCGCTCTTCGGCGAGATGGCGCTCGTCAGCGAGTCGCCGCGCGCGGCCTCGGTCATCGCCGCCGAGCCGGTGCAGCTCTTGGCCGCCAGTCGCGAGGCGCTCGAGAAGCTCGCCGCCAAGACGCCGGTCATCGGCCAGCAGCTCTCGGAGTTCTGCCGGGCCCGCATGGTGTCGAACCTCGTGCGCCACAGCCCGATCCTCGCCGCGGTGGGCGCGTCCGAGCGCGCCGCCCTGATGCGCCGCTTCGAGACCCGCCGCTTCAAGCCGGGCGAGCACCTCATCACCTTCGAGCAGGAGCCCGAGGGGCTGTTCCTGGTGGCGAGCGGCGCCGTCGACGTCGTCGGCCGCGACGCCGACGGGGACGCCCTGAAGGTCGCCGAGCTCGGCCCGGGCGACGTGGTCGGCGAGATCAGCCTCGTGCTCCGCCGCCCCGCCACCGCCGACGTCGTCGCCACCCACCAGACGGTCGCGCTCGAGCTCGCCGCGGAGCAATTCCGCGAGGCGATCCGCGAACATCCCTCCCTCCTCGGTGAACTCTACGAGCTCGCCACGAAACGAGAGGACGAGATGAGGACCGTCGTCGCCCAAGAAGCCCTCGATGTCGAAGAGGTGGTGCTCCTGTGACCGGCGCTGCGCTCCCGACGCGGAACTGGGACCAGCCTCGGCGTTTCGCGTTCGGGGGGGTTCACTTCGACGTGTGCGCGCCCAACGTGGCGTGGTCGCTCGATGGAGAGCACTCTGCGTGTCTCGACACCCCGCAGGGGATGGCGCTCGCCGAGGTCCATTGCGCGGTATCCGGCGCGCCCGAGCTGGCCAGAGAGACCGAGCGGGATATCGCGTGGCGCTGGGCCGCGCGGGCCTGTCGGCTCCGTGCCGGGAGGCTCCGCGCCCAGGTGCGAGAGCTGGCGCCGGGGCGGTTCGCCGTCAGCGCCTTGATCGCCCCGGACCCGCGCGGGTGCGGAGCCCTCGCCGCGGCCGTCGCGGCCTGCGTGGTGGATCGGATGGGCGGGCTCTGTTTGCACGCGGCGGCGGTCGACGTCGGCGGCTCGGCGGTATTGTTCATCGGCCCGTCCGGCGCCGGGAAGACTACCGCTGCGAATCACTGCTTCCACGCGCGTGCGCTCGCCCGCGACCGCGTGCTCGCCTTCCCCCGCGATGGTCGCTGGTACGTGGCCGCCCTGCCGGGGGGAGAAGAGGGCCAGCTCGCCCCGTCGAGGTCGAACACCCTCCCCCTCGCCGCAATCTATCGTGTGGTCCGTCGCTCGGCGACCGAAGTCGGATCGCTGCCCGCGCCCCGCGCGCTCGCAGTCCTCCGCGAGTCGGTTCAAGCCCCCATCGGCACCGACGAGCACTCACTCCTCGACCGCATCGCCAGTCTGAGCGAGCAGGCGCTGGTGGGAGAGGCATCGGTCGTCCTCGGAGAGGCGCTCATCCCTCACCTTTCGCCGGAGAACGAGCTTGTCTGACCTGGAGCCCTCGACTCGGATCGTGCAGAGTCGCCGGACCGCTTCCCGGGTCGTCTCGGGGAGCGCCGTGGTCGTCGTCATCGACGCGCAGGAATTGCATACCCTGAACGAGGTGGGGACGCGTGTGTGGCAACTCGCCCAGAGCACTTCCCTATCCGACATCGCGCGCACGATCGCGGAGGAGTACGACGTCGCGTACGACGCGGCGTTGGCTGACGTCCGCAGCTTCGCGGGGACTCTGCTGTCCGGAGGCATGGTCGAGGTGGTTGCGCCATGACCACGGTGGCATTCCGGAGCAAGAGGAGCGCGATCGGGGTCCTGCGTCGCCTGCTTCCCTCCGCCGGCGAGCGGGCCCCGATGTCCGCGATGCTCGAGATCGCGGATCGGTGCAACGAGGTCTGCGTCCACTGCTACCAGGTGCAGGGGCAGAAGGGCGAGCTGCCCACCGACGACTGGCGACGCGTCCTGGATGAGCTCGCGGAGATGGGGGTTCTGTTTCTCACGCTCTCGGGCGGCGAGGTCACGCTCCGCAAAGACTTTCTCGAGCTGGTCGCGCACGCGCGCAAGCGCGGCTTCGCGGTGAAGATCTTCACCAACGGCCTGTCCATGACCCGGGAGCTCGCCGCAGCGCTCGCCGAGCTCGCGGTGCAGGAGGTTCAGATCAGCCTCTACAGTCCACGGCCCGAGGTACACGACTGGGTAACTCGGGTGCCCGGCTCGTACGAGAAGACCATCGACGGCGTGCGATGGCTCCGCGAGCACGAGGTCGCGGTGGTGTTGAAGACACCGCTCATGAGCTTCAACGTCGGCGACCGCCACGACTATGTTGCCCTGGCGCGCGAGCTCGGCGTGGACTTCATGCTGGAGCCCGCTCTCGATCCCAGAGAGGACGGCGATCGCGATCCCCAGCGCTTCTCCATCTCGACCGAAGAGTGGAAGGCCGTCCAGGTCGACGAGCGTCTGGGCCGGAAGTCTCAGCGTGGGGGACCTCTCGAGCCCAAGCTGGACGCCTCCCCATGCGGCGCCTGCTCCGTTGGCATCCACGTAGAGCCGAACGGCGAGGTGAGGCCGTGCGCGCAGCTGGACGTGCCGGTGGGGAACGTCACGCGGGAAGGGGTGGCGAGGGCCTGGAAGGACAGCCCGCGCGCGAACGAGATTCGCGAGCTTCGATGGCGCCACCATCACGGATGTCGCGATTGTGACCTCCAGCCCTACTGCAAGCGATGCTACGCGAACGCTCGGCGAGAAGCTGGCGACGCTCTCGGACCCTACCGGTCGGCGTGCCGCAAAGCGGTCGCCGCGTACGAGATCCGTCACGGTGCGTCACTCCAGTTGACGCGGGCTCCAGGGATCGAACGTGATCCGAGCGTGGGACCCTATGCGCTCCACGAAGGGCATCGAGCGACGACGAAGCTTCACGAGCGCGCCGAAGAAGATCACGCACTCGCCAGGCGGCTCGGTTGGACCCTTCGGGAAAGCGCCAACCAGGAGCCGGAGCAGGCTGGCCCCGGTCAGCTGGTCCAGATTCGGCGCCCGGGTGCTAAGAAATCGCGCTTGGAAGTCGTACCGGGGAACTACGAGCCCGACGCGGGCTCCGGTAGACGTTGATTCGCCGCGGCAGCCTAGCCAAACTGTCGACGGCTTTTATTTGTGATCCGGGGGGCTCGTACCCCGAGGGGAGGCTTCACGTGTCGAAACTTCATGGTCGCAGGCTGCTTGGTTTGATGGCGTGCGCGCTCGTTTCGTGGATCGTCGCAGGTTGCGAGTGCGACGACCCGATCATGAGCACGATCGCAATCACCAGCCCCTCGGACGGCGACACGGTCAACCTCGCATCGGACACGAACGATTCGCTGCCCGGTATTCAGATCGAGGTGACGGCGGAGATCATCGGTGTCGCGGCCGGATCCGACGTGGAGCTGCTCGTCGACGGAACGGTCGCCATGACCGGCCTGGTGGTCGACGGCGGCGGCGTGGGTACGGTCACCTTCACCGACGTCACGCTGGAGAGCGGCACCCGCACGCTGGTCGCTGCGCTGCCCGACGGAGCGGTTGCGTCTCCGCCCGTAGTGGTCGAGGTCGACGACAGCTGCGCCATGATCTCGTTCGTCACCCCCGCCCCCGCGATGGACGACATCACTTTCGGGCCCGGCGACGACACCGACGGCATCGCCTGTGGCGAGACGTTCGAGACGACGGTCATCGTCTCCACCGACGCCGGCGAGGGCGCGGAGGCGCGCATCTTCGTCAACGGGACGCCGAGGCGCACCGCGCGGGTCGAGGGCGCGACGGTACGCTTCGAGGGGGTCGCCTTCGACAACCGCGGCGCCACGCCCAACACGCTCTCCGTAGCGGTAATCCGTGGCGACGGAGTGGAGTGCCGTCAGCAGTTCCCCACCGACATCATGGTCGACTGCGAGGGGGTGTCCTGCGCCATCACCGGGCCGGATACGGCGTCGGCGTTCCTCAACTCCGGTGACGACGTGTCGCCCGGGATGGACGGCTTCCAGGGGCAGTTCGAGGTCACCACCGACGCCGACGGTGCGAACCAGGAGATCCGGCTGGTGGTCGACGGCGACGAGAGCGGCGCGCTGTCGGAGATGCCGATGATGGTGGGCATGACGGGCGTCGCGACCTTCGGCCCGGTGTCCCTCTCCGAGGGGGTACACCGCGTCCGCGCGGTCTGCACCGACGCGGCCGGCAACGCTACGTCCTCCGGTATCGCGGAGTGGACCGTCGATACGATTCCTTGTGACATCGCGTTCACGGAGCCCATGGCCGATCAGCTGTTCATCGAGGACGATGACCTGGACGACACCGTGGCCGGGATTCAGACCGACGCCCGCGGCACGGTCGACGGAGTCGCGTGCACCGATCTCCGCGTTCGGAACTGCTCCAGCATCGACGGCGCTGCATTCGAGACCCTCGGCGCGACCGATTGGACGTCTCGGGTCACGTTGAGCACCAGCGCCATGCAGAGCGTGTGTGCCGACGTTCGGGACGAGGCTGGCAACATCGCACGAGTGATGGTGCCGGTCCGGGTGAACTCGGAGGCTCCCCAGCTCGAGATCGCTTCGCCAACCTCGGGCACGGGCTTCAACGTGGCTGGCACGGCTGGTCGCACGGCGGACCTCGCGCCTTCGACCATCAGCTGTGAGGCTGCCTTCCAGGTGTACTGTACGGAGGTCGGCGCCGACGTTCGCCTCGTGCGGACTGACACCATGATGCTGCTCGGTGGCGGAACCGCCCCCTGTGTCGCCTCTGGAGCGGTGCCCGCGCCCTACACCGGCGTCGCAGACTTCGCCTCGGTCTCTCTTCCGACCATCGAGTCCCTCGGCACGCTCGAGGTCGTCGCCGAGCAGACCGCGGATCGACTGACCGGACAGTCCAGCCCGGTGACGCTGCTCTCGGACTGCAACGCGCCCGATCTCAGCTTCCGGGACCCGATGTGTGGGGAGACCCTGCGGCCGGGCACCCAGGACGTGTCTGCGACTCTCCCCGGCTTCCAGTACGACGTGGAGGTCTTCAACACGAACGTGCCCAAGCCGCCCGTCGACCTGACCCTCACCGACAGCATGGGGGGAACGATCACGACGGACACCAGCTCGACGCCGTCCACCGGGATCGTCACCCGGTTCGACACCACCGACTTCGGCTCCGGAGGCGAGGTCACCCTCACGGCGTGCGCTACCGACATGGCAGGCAACGTGGGCTGCAACGTCCCCACGCCCTGTACGGTCACGGTCGCAGATCTGCCGACCTTGACCATCCTGGACCCGATGACGAGCGACGTCCTCTCGGCCAGCGACGACTGTGACCCGGGCACGCCCGGGCTGCAGATTCAGGTGACGGCTGCCACCGACGCCGCGGACGGGTCGAGCGCCAGCATTCGTTTCGGCAGCGCGGCGGCCACCAGCCACCTCGCCATGGGCGGGATGGTGTCGGCGTGCGTGGACGCGCCACAAGGGAGCTCGATCCCGATTCGCGTCGAAGTGACGGACGCGGCGCGGGGGACCTCGAGCGCGATGGTCACCGTGACCATCGACTCGCTGCCGCCTCCCGACGCCATCACCGACTTCGCGCCGCAGACGCCAGCGGTCGACCGCAGGGCGGGTGAGGTCCGCTACAACTGGACGGCCGTCGAGGACGCTGGCGGCATCCTGCTCGACCGCTACGAGGCCCGCTGCTCGACGACGGGTCCCATCACCACCGAGGCCGAGTGGATGGCAGCGACCGTGGCGCCCACGATGACCGCCCCGGCCGCTGCGGGGGCGATGCAGACCGACGTGCTCGACGGCTTCCAGCTCGCCGTCGAGACGTGGTGCGTGCTGCGTGGCTTCGACGTCGCTGACGAGCCCACGCCCCTCCCGTCCACGCCTCCGCCGTCGGTGACTCTCGACCCGCTGACGCGTGACGCGACCGCTACTGGGGGGCAGCTCGGCGTCGCCGTAGCCGCCGTCGGCGACGTGAACGGAGACACCTTCGACGACTACATTGCTGGGGCTGCCGGCGGAGCCGTTTACCTGTACTTCGGGGGGAGCGGCGGACCCAGTGCGAGTCCGAACGTCACCATCCTCGGGCCGTCGGGCGCGACCGGGGGATTCGGACGCGTCGTCGCCGGGCTTGGTGACGTGAGCGGCGACGGCATCCCGGACTTTGCGGTGTCGGCTCGCGCCATCGGAGGGCTGGCAGGGCGGGTGTTCGTCTTCTTCGGGCGTCCCTCGACGACGCCGTGGCCCGCCACGATCGACCTGTCGGCGGGAGCCTGCACGGCCGACCTCTGCTTCGATTCGTCCGAAGCTCCGGCGCTGTTCGGTTGGGCCGTCCGGTCGGCGGGCGACTTCGACGGCGATGGCATCATGGACGTCGCCATCGGCGCGTGGCGAGCGAACTCCAGCGCGGGACGCCTCTATGTCATCCTCGGCAGCGCGGGCTGGACTCCAGGCTCGAGCTTCGATGTGCCGGGGCCCTCGGCGCCCGACGGTTTCGTGATCGAGGCGCCGTCGATGCGTCGCCGCTTCGGGGTCTCCGTGACCACACCGGGTGACCTCACGGGCGACGGCCGGAGCGAGCTCGTCGTGGGGGCCAGCGGAGAGGGCCCGTCGGTGGACGGTGCCGTCCTGCGGGTGAACGGCCGCGCCTACCCCGGTGCCGCGACTGGGCTACAGACCATCCCGGGGACGGACGTCGTCACGCTCGCAACCGGCGCGGCCGGGGCGTTCGGCGACGCGGTCGTCGCCCTAGGTGACCACGACGGAGACGGCGCGCGGGACATCGCAGTCTACAACGCGACGTCCGGCTCCTCGGGGCAGGTTCGAGTCTTCCTCCAGTCTGGCGGGACCTACTCGATGGCTTCGTCGTTCACGTACTCGAACGATGTTCCGAGCGGAGGCAACGACTTCATGGGACAGTCGATCGCCCTCGGATACCATCCGTTCCTGGGCGCCATCGGGAGGCTCGACGCGGACATGCGGAGCGACATCTTCTTCGGTTCGGTCGAGCGAGGCACGGGGCCTGGCAGCGCGGAGATCTTCTACGGGAGGTCGGCGCCTACGAGCCGAAGCCGCACGGCGGCCGACGCCAGCTTCTCGCCGATGACCGCGGAGAGCACGGGAGCGCGAATCTCGGCGTTCCTGGGCGACGTCAACGGTGACGGGTTCCCCGACTTCGCGGTGGGCGACCCGCAGTTCAGCTCTGGCGCCGGGCGCGTCGTGGTCTACTACTGAGGCAGATACACACATGGAAGAGAAGACCGAAGACCCGTCCCGCGATCGGGCGGCCCGGAAGCCGTACGAGCCCCCTCGCGTCGTAGAGAGCGCCAGCTTCGAGACTCTGGCGCTGTCCTGCGGGAAGTTCCCCTTCCCGGATGCCTGCTACTACGAAGGCAACAGCTCCGCGTCCTGACGTCACTCGTGCGGAGCGAGCGGGGGGGCCAGCGCGCCGCGGAGTCGGCTCCGGGCGCGCTGGGTCCAGCGCTCCAGCCCTGCGTCCGCCGCCCACACGAGTCGGTGCTTCTCGAACCGGATCCGATCCGCCCACGAGACCGGCAGAGGTCGGTACCCCATCGCGCGCATCGTATGCCGGCAGGCCACATTGGCGTACCTCACCACCGGGCTGGACTCGCTGGCGCGCCACCGCCGCGCTGGCGTCGAGTCGACGAGACCATGGACGTCACCGAAGGCCGAGTTCTCGGACCAGCTCGTGCTGGCCGTGCCCCGTTCGAAGCTCAATCGCGGGGGCAGAACGGGGGCGGCTCCCCAACGACGTGTGAGCGAACCGAGCACGACCTCCGGCTCGTCCACGAGATCCTCGAAGCGGAGCAGCGCCAGCCGGGGATGGGACAGCGCGCCGAGCTTCGCCACCGTCGCGTTCCACTGCGCAACGTACCCCTCGACGCCCTCACCGACGCGGTGCCAGTAGGAGAGAGCGGCGGCTCGGGGGTCGCGGACCATGACGATGGCGTGAATGTCGGTCTCGCGGAGCGTGCGCTCGACGAGCTCGGGCGGGAGAAGGCACTTGTGCCCCACGGCGTCTCTCCCGTCTCGGAGCTCCTCTGCGATCCCACGGTGAAGCTGGTCAATCGTCTCGAAGTCGCCCGTGCGCACGAGAACCGGATGACGAAGACGGATCCACGAATCTCGGGCCATCAGCAGGCTCGCTCGTCGCTGCGCCTCGCTCAGCGGGCTGTTCCAACCCACGTCGAGACGGTCCATGGCTTCGGCGAACCAGCCAGCGTAGTCGGTCACGAACCGGCAACCGGGCTGCTGGTTGAGCAAGCTCGCCAGCAGGGTCGTGCCGCACCGTGGGAGCCCCGTGATCAGGAGACGTGCCGTCATCGGAGCGCGCTGTGCTGACCGACGAGGCGGTCGTGGAAGCCATCGCCCTGCAGCTCCGTCGCGGCGATCGAGCGACCGTGCGGGTTTGGGGCTGGAGCATGTTCCCGGCGCTGTGGCCGGGGACGAAGGTGACGCTGGAGGCGTGCGCCTACGACGAGCTGCGGCTCGGGGACGTGGCGGTGGTGCGTCACGCGCACGGTCTGACGATACACCGCGTGGTAGGCGGGGCCAACGGCGCCCTCGCGATCATCGGGTCGAGGCAGTTGCAGCCGGACGGGATCGCGCTGACGCGCGAGAATGTGCTGGGCCGCGTGAGAGGTATCGCCCTGGGCCCGGCCGTCCTGCCCGCCCCCGGCTGGGCCGCCGCTCGTGCGGGGAGATGGGTCGACGGCGGCGGCCCCGCTCGCGTGCTCGCGGACCCACTGCTGCGCGTGCGACTCAGGGACTGGGAGGCACGCGGCCTCGACGCCACGGCGAGTCTCCGGCGGCGCTGGTTCGACGCCCCGGCCCGGCTCCTGGACGTGGACGACATCCCAGCCGTCAGAGAGGTGCTGCTCGCTCGCGGCATTCGCCCCTCCGCGCGCCTGATGGCCGCTTGGGCCCAGATGGCCGCGCCCGACCCCCCGCTTCCACGCGCGGTGGTTGCCCGTAGAGGCGCTGGGCCAGTGCGGGCCACCGCGCGCCTCGCGCCGGCGGGGGCGGACACGGTCGCGGTGTTCGACGTCTGGACGTCTCGAAGCGCGCGACGAATCGGCCTCGCCACCCGAGTCCTCGAGCAGGCGCTCCGTCACGCTCGGGATGCGGGGGCGACCCGGGCGATCCTCGACGCGCGGCCCGAGCGCGCGGGCCTCTACCTTCGGCTTGGCTTCCGCCCCACCAACGAGGACAGTGTCCCGCACCACCGACGCTACGAACGACCCCTGCATCCGGCTCGAGGGCTGTCGTAGGCTCTCCCGCATGTCGCGCGGCACTCCCGGGGCCATGGCGGTGGCGGTCGTCGTCGTCGTCGGTCTGCTCGCGCTCGTGACGGCCCCGTCCTGGGTCCTCGCCGCGACATGGACCGTCGTCCTCGTTCTCACGCTCAGCGCACGAACCGGGGGCGCCGCTCGGGTGGACGACGCGCTGCGCTCGCTCGACGCGCGCATCGAGGCGGCGGCGGAGGAGCGGCATCGGATGAGGCTGGCGGCGGAGACCGCGGGGCGCTTCCGGGAGGAGTTCGTCGCCGCGGTCCGGCACGAGCTGAAGACGCCGCTCAACGCGATCCTCGGGTTCAGCGACGTCTTGCTGCACGACGTCGACGGGCCGCTCTCCGACGCGCAGCGCGAGGACGTCGAGGCGATCCGCTCCGCCGGAACCTATCTCCAGGACCTCGTGGAGGCGGTGCTCGCGGAGTGGGTGCCCTCCCGCGACACCCCGGAGCCGCTGGCGCCGGTCGATCTCTGCGCGCTGGTGCGGGAGGTGGCGCGCCTGCTCGAGGGCCAGCTGCCGGGGAGCGCCATCCGCCTGGAGCAGCGGGTGTCCGACGACACGCCGGCGCCGATGGCCGACGCCCGGCGGCTCCGGCAGGTGCTCATCAACCTCGGCACCAACGCGATCCGCGCCACGCGCCAGGGCGCCATCACCCTCGAGGCCGCGCCGCACGAGGACGGGGTGCGCCTCACCGTGCGCGACACCGGGGCTGGCATCGCCGAGGCGGACCTGCCGAAGCTCTTCGAGGAGTTCACCCAGCTCGGCGCGCGCGAGGGGCGGCGCGGCGGGACCGGGCTCGGCCTGGCGCTCACCCGTGATCTCGTCGAGTGGCACGGCGGGCGGATCGAGGTGGAGAGCGAGCTCGGCGTCGGCTCCGCGTTCCACGTCCTCCTGCCGACGCAGGCCGACTGATGAGGGCGGTGGGTCGGAGCGTCGCGCTCGTCGCGATCGCCACCGTGATCGAGGTCGCGCTGCTGGTCGGCCTGTCGATCGGCTTCGGCGTGCGCGTGCCGCTCCTCAACGCCGGGATCCTGCTCGGGGCGGTGAACGTGCTCGGCGGCGTGCTCGCGCTCCGGGCCACCCTGACCGGCGCGCCGTGGCCCGCGCTCCGAGCGGCGGCGATCCCGCCGGCCGCCGGGCTGCTCTTCCTGCTCCCGAGGATCTGGGTGGGCACGCACGCCGCTCCGGCGCTGACCCTCGGCGTGCTCCTGCTGGCGGCGGTTCCGGTGGAGCGCGCGTGGCGGCGGTGCTGGCGGCTCGACGGAGGGCCGGGCGTCGAGGCGCTGGCGGCGGGCGCGCCCCTCGCCGCGCTCGGGGCGATCTGCGCGGCGCCGCTCGGGCCGGCGTTCGGCCTGATCACGCTCGGGCTGGCCGCGGCGCTGGCGGTGCGGGGATGGCGGGCCGCGCGGCGCCGCGCGCGAGAGGAGCGGACGTACGCCGACTTCCTCGACCGCATCGAGGTGCGCCCGGACGCGCTGATCCGGCCGCCGGTGCCGTCGCTGCGCGACCGGGAGCTGCGCGCCCTCGACGCCCGGCTGGCTCAGCGGGCCGAGGAGCTCTCCGCCGAGGCGAAATCGGACGCGCTCGCGCGGGCGCAGATCGAGGACGCGCGGGCGCTCCGCACCCGGTTCATGGCCGCCATGAGCCACGAGCTCCGCAGCCCGCTGAACTCGATCGTCGGCTTCGCGCAGATGCTCGAGCGAGGCATGGAGGGCGCGCTCACCGACGGGCAGCGCGAGAGCGTGACGATGGTGCGGCGCAGCGCCGAGGAGCTGATCACCCTGCTCACCGACATCCTCGATCTGGCGCGGCTCGAGGCCGGGCTGCTCGAGCTGCGCCGCCAGTGGACGCCTTCGGTGGAGATCCTGACCCAGGCGGTCACGCGCGCGCAGGGCCTGGTCGAGGGGCGCGAGGTCGAGATCGTGGCCGAGCTGCAGCCGGGGCTGCCCCCGGTGCACGTCGACCAGCGGCGCATCGTGCAGGCGGTGGTCGCCCTCTTCCGGCATTCGGCCTCCTCGCTGTCGAAGACCCGCATCCGGCTCCGCGCGCGCGTGGCCTACGGGCCGCCGGGCCCCGAGCGGCACCTGCGGGTCGAGATCCACGACGCGATCGGGGCCATCCCGCCCGAGGAGGTGGAGCGCATCTTCGAGGCGTTCCAGGAGATCACCGAGCCGGCGGGGCGCCGGGTGGGCGGCCTCGGGATGGCGCTCTCGCTGGCGCGCGGGCTGGTCCGGTCCCACGGCGGCGAGGCCTGGGCCGACAGCTTCCCGGGCGCGGGTACGATCCTGTGCGTCGCCATCCCGCTCGACGCCGAAGACGCGGAGCCCTAAGTTCACGGCCGTGACCGTCACCGCGGAAGCCGAAGTCCTCGGGCAGCCAGCCGGGGGCACGGCCCCGGCGACCGCGCTCGCCCGCGCCATCGCCGACAACGTCGGACAGGTCCTCGAAGGCAAGGAGCGCGAGGTCGAGCTCGCCATCGTCGCGCTGCTCGCGGGGGGGCACCTCCTGCTCGAGGACGTGCCGGGGGTCGGCAAGACGACCCTGGCCCGGGCGCTCGCGCGCTCGATGGGCCTCGAGTTCCGCCGGGTGCAGTTCACGAGCGACCTGATGCCGACCGACGTGCTCGGCGGCGCGGTCTACGACCAGTCCCGAGGTCAGTTCGACTTCCGGCCCGGGCCGATCTTCACCCACGTGCTCCTCGCCGACGAGATCAACCGGACGACGCCCAAGACCCAGAGCGCGCTGCTCGAGGCGATGGGCGAGCGCCGCGTCTCCATCGACGGCGAGACGCACGTGCTCGAGGATCCGTTCTTCGTCGTGGCGACCCAGAACCCCGAGGAGTTCTACGGCACGTACCCGCTGCCCGAGTCCCAGCTCGACCGGTTCCTGCTGCGGCTCCGGCTCGGCTACCCGCCCAAGGACGTCGAGCGGCGGGTCCTGCTCGCGCGCCGCGGGGTCGACCCGCTCGAGCGGCTGCGCCCGGTGGCCGACGGCGATCAGGTGCGCGCGGCCCGCGCCGCGGTGGACGAGGTCGGCTCCGAGCCTCCCCTCGTCGAGTACGTCCACGACATCGTGCTCGCGACCCGGGCCAGCCCGCTGCTCGAGCTCGGCGCGTCCACCCGCGCGGCGATCGCCTTCGAGCGCGCCGCGCGCGCCCACGCCCTCGTGGCCGGCCGCGACTACGCCACCCCCGACGACGTGAAGGCGGTCGCGGTGGCCGCCCTCGCGCACCGGGTCCGGGTGGCCGGCGCCCGGGACGCCTCCGCCGAGCGCGAGGACGCCGAGCGCGTCATCCGCGACCTGTTGACGACCCTCCCCGTGCCGGTCTGAGTGGCGAAAGAGAAGAAGCGCCGACGCCGCGGCCCGCCCCGACGGCTCGAGTTCACCCGCGAGGGTCGCGTCTTCGTGTTCGTCACCGTCGGGGTCGGCGCGGCCGCCGTCAACACGGGCAACAACCTGCTCTACCTCGTGCTCGGCCTGCTGCTGAGCCTCATCGTGCTCAGCGGGATCCTGAGCGAGCTCGTGCTCCGCTCGGTGCGGGTGGGGCGCCAGCTGCCGCGTCGGGCCTTCGCCGGCACCCCCTGCCTCGTCGAGCTCTCGCTCCTGAACCTCAAGCGACGCTTGCCCTCGTACTCGGTCGAGCTCGAGGACGTGGCCGGGCCGGACGACGAGGGCGGGCGCCGCGTCTGGTTCCTCAAGGTCGGTCCGGGCGAGACGCAGCTGCGCGCCTACTCGCGCACCCCGGCCCGCCGCGGCTGGCTGCGGCTGACCCAGCTCCGGGTGCGCACCCGCTACCCGTTCGGGCTCTTCGAGAAGTGGCGCGTGATCGACGTGGAGGACGCGCTGCTCGTCTTCCCGAAGGTCGACGACGCGCCCTCGATCGCGCAGGAGCGGGCCGAGACGGGGCCCGACGCGCCGTCCCGTCGCCTCGGCCCGGGCGCCGAGGTCGCGGGCCTGCGGGACTACGTGGCCGGTGACGACGCGCGCAGCATCCACTGGCGGAGGAGCGCGTCGCTGGGACGCGTGGTGGTCCGAGAGCGTCAGCGCGACGAGGCGCGAAAGCTGACGCTGGTGGTCGACGAGGGGCGCCCCGCGGACGCGAGCGAGGGCTGGGACGAGGCGTTCGAGGCGCTCGTCTCCCGCACCGCGCGCCGGGCGGCCGACGCCCTCGAGCGGGGCGCGGCGGTCGAGATCGTGTCGCGCTCCGGCACCTCGCCGCTCGTGCTCGCGGGCCAGCCCCCCGACCCGCTCTGGCGCCACCTCGCTTTGCTCGAGATCGTCCCCCTCGAGGACGGCGCCGAGGCGCTCGCGATCCGCGGCGAGGTGACCGCCGCGTGAGCTTCGCCCGCCTCCACAAGATCGTGAGCTACGTGCTCTCCGGCCTGGGGCTGTTCGCGCTCTCGCTGGGCCCCGAGCTCGAGCTGCCGGCCGAGCTCGTGATGTTCGCGGCGTGGATCGCGAGCTGGTTCGCGGAGGGCGAGCGCATCCAGCGGCCGGGGTGGGCGCGCGCGTGGACGATCGCGCTCGGCGTCTTTCTCGCGCTCCAGGTCGGCCGCGGGTTCCTCGGTGCGCCGCTCTTGCCGCTGGTGCTCGAGATGACGGCCGCGCTCCAGATCTCGCGCCTCTTCAACCGGCGGACCGCGAGGGAGCATCAGCAGATCGCGGCGCTCGCGCTGCTGCACCTGATCGCCTCGACCGTGCTCTCGACCGAGATCACCTACGCGGTCGTCTTCTTCGGCTTCGTCGTCGTCCTGCCGTGGACCCTGGCCCTCGGGCACCTGCGCGCCGAGGTGGAGTCGCAGCACGCGCCCTTGCCGGAGGAGGAGCGGGACGAGGCGCTCGCCCGGACCCTGCGCAGCCGGTTGGTGGGCCCGGGGTTCCTCGCCGGGACCGCCGCGCTCGCCCTGCCGCTGTTCGCGATGACGGCGACCGTCTTCCTGGCGTTCCCCCGCGTCGGGCTGGGCTTCCTGTCGCTCGGCCGCGACCTCGGGCAGCGGGTGAGCGGCTTCGGCGCGGACGTCGAGCTGGGCGACTTCGGCACCATCCGGACCGACCCGACCGTGGTCCTGCGCGTCGAGCCGCCGGGCATGGGCGAGGATCCTCCGGAGCGGCTCGCGCTCCGCATGCGCGGCACGAGCTTCGACCACTACGACGGGCGTCGCTGGACGCGCACGAGCGGCATGGAGAGCGAGGGCGTCGGGCACGCCGACGACTTCTACCCGGTGCCGCACCGCTTCCCGCAGCGCACCGATCGGCGCTGGACCATCGTGCTCGACGCCCTCGACGAGCCGGTCATCTTCCTCCCGCCCAACGCGGTGGCGCTCGAGATCCCGCCGCGCATGACCGGCGGCGTGCCGATCGGCCGCGAGGTCAGGGTCGCGCCGGGCCTCGACGTTCGCTACGCCGACGCGGACGGGCTCGGGCTGCGCTACGTCGCCTGGACCGCGGCCGATCCGCCGCGCGAGGAGGCCGACCCCGATCAGCTCGAGCGCTACCTGCAGGTCCCCGACGGGCACGAGCGGGTCGCCGCCCTGGCCCGCGAGTGGACCGAGGGCGCCAGCTCCGACGGAGACCGGGTCGAGCGCCTCGTCGCGCGGCTCCAGTCGAGCGGCGCCTACACCTACTCGCTCGACACGCCTCGCCTCGACGGACGGCTGCCGCTCGAGGTCTTCCTCTTCGAGGCGCGGCGCGGTCATTGCGAGTACTTCTCCACCGCCCTCGCCGTGATGCTGCGCAGCCTCGGCGTCCCGGCCCGCAACGTCACCGGCTTCCTCGGGGGCCGCTTCAACCCGTACGGTCGCTACTACGCGCTCAGCCAGGGGGACGCGCACAGCTGGGTCGAGGCCTGGCTGCCGGGCCGAGGCTGGGTGGTGCTCGACCCGACCCCCGCGGGGCGCGACGCGGTCGGGCCCGGCGGGGGCTGGTTCTCCACCGTGCGCGCGATCTTCGACGCCATCCAGACCCGGTGGGCCGACGACGTCGTGGGCTACGATCTGCGGGCCCAGATCTCGATCGTCCGGGAGCTGCGCGATCTCTTCGGGAGCGACGAGCCCGAGGCGCGGACCCCCGAGGCCCGCGCCGAGGAGAGCTCCTGGCGTCCGCCCGGCTGGGCGCTGATCCTGCTCGGGCTCGCGCTGATCGCGGTGGCCGGCGCGTGGCTGGCGCGACGGCGCGCGAGGGCCGCGCCGGACGGGCCTCCCGACGCCGCAAGGGTGGCGATCCGGGTGTACCGGGCGCTCGACCGGGCGATGGCGAAGCTCGGTCACCCTCGGCCCCCCGAGCGCACGCCGACCGAGCAGGTCGCCGCGCTCGAGACGGCCGGCTTCCGGGAGATGGACCTCCTCCACGAAGTCACGCGGCGATACCTCGAGGTGAGGTACGGTGGGGCCACCCTCGACGAGCGAGAGGGCGCCGCGCTCGAGCGGCGAATCTTGGAGATGGCGCGGCGACGGGATCTTTTCCCGCGCGCCGAATAGCGACTACCCTCGACGCGGGGGGCGGAAGCACGGAGAGAGCGTGGGAGCACGGGCCCGCGAGAGGACATGGGAGCAGCGAGCCAGGAGCTGACCGAGAGGGCGAAGCTCCTCATCGCGGAGCGTCGCTACCAGGAGGCGGTCCGGGCGTGCCGGAGGGCGCTGCTCGTGCGGCCCGATCAGGTCGAGGTGCGCCTGCTGCTCGGCGAGGCCCTGCTGGCGCTCGAGCGCTACGACGAGGTGCGCGTCGAGATGATGGCGCTCGCCCGCAAGCGCCCCGACCACGCGCCGGTGCACCGCCTGCTCGGCGAGGCCTACCTGCGGGACGGCCGCCCCACCCAGGCGGTGGAGGCGCTGCAGAAGGCACTGAAGCTGGACCCGAGCGACGAGGTCGCCCAGGAGCTGCTCGGGGAGGCCGCCGACGAGAACGCCCCGGTGTCCACGACCATCGAGCGCTGGTTCGCGGACGAGGCGGAGCCCACCGTCGAGACGCGCGCGCCCGACTGGGAGGAGGCGAACACCCCCGTCCCGGCCACCGCGGCGCAGCTGCCCCACGAGCCCGAGCCCTCGGTGCAGGTGGATCCCAGCCTGGTCGAGGAGGCGGTGCGGCCGAAGACGAGCCCCGCCCGTCCGGCGCCCCGGGTGCGCGCGCGCAAGGCGACGACCCTCGGGCACCCCGCGGCGCTGCCTCCGCCCCCCGCGGCCCCACCGCCCGAGCCTCCGTCTCCGTCTCCGCTCCCGCAGAAGCCGACCGCGGTCGCCCGGCCGCAGCCGCGGGAAGACGACGCGCCGACCGGGCTCGTGCGCGAGCCGGTGACCGAAGAGCTGCCGCTCGACTCGGCGGACGAGGTGCCGCTCGCGCTCGAGGGCGAGCCGACGCGGGCGCAGGTCCCGAGCGCGAAGGGCCTCACGCCGAAGCCGTTCCCGCCACCGCCCGAGCCGAGCTTCGATCCGATCGGCCCGCTCGACGCCATCGCCCCGCTCGACATGGAGATCGAGGACGACTTCGGGCCCCTCGACGGCGACCTCGACGCGGTCCAGACGTCGGCCTTCACCTCGCCCCTCGACTCGCCTCTCGAGGACATGACCGACGCGCTCGACGAGGAGCCGACCCGCGCGCGCCCGATCGACGACGCGGAGATCGAGCCGCCGACGATGGCGCGGGTGCCGATGCCGGAGGCCCGCCCGGCGCCGATCCCCACCGGCGGCAGCGTGCACGCGCCGACGCCGTTCCCGTCCGCCTCGGTCCCGCCCGCCTACGAGGCCGCGCCGCACCCGATGCCGGCGGCGGCGCCCCCGGCCGAGCCGCCGCGTGGGCTCGGGCGCGACATCGCCACCGAGCGGGTTCCGGAGCGCAAGCCCGGCAAGCGCTGGTTGATCCCGGCCGCCCTCGGCGCGCTGCTGCTCGCGGTGCTCGGCGTCGGCGGGGGGCTCGCCGCGTCGGCCTGGCTCGACGCCTCGGCCCGCGAAGAGGTCCGCGCCTCCGCCGCGACGGCCGGCGACAGCGGCGACCGGGGCGCCCTCGAGGGGGTGGTCGCCGAGATCGGTGACGACGGCGACCCGCGACAGCAGGCGCTGCGAGCCCGGCTCCTCGCGACCCTGGTGCTCGAGCACGGGGTGGAGCGGCAGGAGCAGGCCCGCGCGATCCTGGCCTCGCTCGAGGGCGAGGGGCCGCTGACGGACGCGGCGATCGCCTCGGCGCTCCTCTCGGTGAGCGAGGGCGCCCCCGCGGACGCGCTCTCGGTGCTGAGCGGGCTCACCGCCGAGGGCGAGCAGATCCCGGAGGCCTTCCGGGCGCGCGCCTACGCGACGGCGGCGCTCGGCCGCTGGTCGCAGGCCGAAGAGGCGGCCCGGCAGGCGGCGAGCACCCGACCCGGCGCGCCCCGCCACGTCGCCCTCCACGCGCTGATGCTCCACCGCACCGGCGACAGTCAGCGCGCCCTGACCCTGCTCGACTCCGTCCCTTCGGGCGAGGCGCACGCGTCGGTCCGGGTGGTCCGCGCCCGGGTGCTGCAGGACAGCGGCAGCGACCCGGCTCGCGCGGTCGAGGAGGCGACGGCCCTCGTCGAGACGCTCGCCGAGCGCGCGACGCCGCCCGAGATCGCCTGGGCTCACCTCGTCCGCGCTCGCCACGCCGCGGCGCAGGGCGACGCCTCCACCGCGCTCGAGAGCGCGCGCGCGGCCGCCCGACGCGCTCCGCCCGGGGACGAGGCGTTCGCGATGGGGCTCATCGAGACGTTCCTCCGGGCGGGCTCCGCCACCGAGGCGCGCGAGCACCTCACCGCGCTGCCCGAGCCCCCGATCGACGCCTCGGGCCGAGCGCTGCTGACGGCCGAGGTGCTGCTCGAGGCCGGCGCGCTCGACGAGGCCTTCTCCGCGCTCGACGGCGCCGAGCAGACCCCGCGCCGGAGCCTCCTGCGCGCGCGCATCCTCGAGGCGCGGGGGCAGACCGACGAGGCGCGCCCGCTCTACGAGGCGGCCCTCGCGGTGCCCGGGCCGGAGGGGCGTCACGCCCGCATCCGGCTCGCCTCCATCGAGCTCGACGCCGGGCGGGCGACGCGCGCCATCGAGCTGCTCGAGCCGCTGCAGGGGGAGGCCGCGGCCGACCTCGAGACGGCGCCGCTGCTCGCGCGCGCGTACCTGCAGGAGGATCGGCTCGACGACGCGTCCGAGATCCTCGACGCGGCCATCCGCCGTCGCCCCGAGGCGGCGGAGCTGCTCGCGGCGCGGGGCTCGCTCCAGCTCCGCCGCGGTCAGGTCCAGGAGGCGCTGATCTCGCTGCGCCGCGCCGCGTCCTCGCGCGAGAACGATCCCGACCTCGCCGTCGACCTGGGCGACGCGGCCCGGCAGGCGGGCGAGGCGACCGAGGCGCAGCAAGCCTACGAGCGGGCGCTCACCCTCCGGCCCGCGCACCCGCGGGCGCTCGTCGGGCTGGCCCACCTCGCCCTCGCGGCTCGTGACATCGAGGCGGCGGCCGGGCGCATCGAGGAGGCGGCGGCGACCGGGCGTGAGGCCCTCGAGGTCGCGCGGCTCCAGGGGCGGCTGATGGTCTTCCGCGGAGACGGCGCCTCGAGCGCGTCCACCCTGGAGCCGCTGGCCCGCACCCACCGGGACGCCGAGCTCTACGTGGCGCTCGGCGCGCTGCACGCGCAGGCGGAGGCGGATCGAGAGGCCTCCCGCGCCTTCGCGCAGGCCCTGCAGCGAGACCGCGACAACCCCGAGGCGCTCCTCGGTCAGTCCCTGATCGACGTGCGCCGAGGCGATCTGTCGGGGGCGCGCCGCGCGATCGCGACGGCGGAGCGGGAGGCGCGCGAGCGCGGCCTGAGCGAGGCGCTCGCCCCGGCGCTGGCGGTGGCCCGAGGGCGGCTCGAGTTCGAGAACGGCGACTTCGACGAGACGGTCGAGGCCGCCAACGAGGCGATCGCCGCCGACGAGCGCTTCGGCCCGGCCCACCTCCTGCTGGCGAACGTGGCCATCGAGCGTGGTGACGACGGCATCGAGCACCTGCGCGCGGCGGTCGGCGGCGTGATGCCCCCGCCGGAAGCGCTCGGGCGTCTCGCGCCCCGGCTCGGGCGCGGCGACGAGGCCTGTCAGCTCGCGCGGCGCTACCTCGAGGCGGCGCCCGGCGGCTACGACGCCCCGGACGTGCGCCGCGTGGCCGCGCGCTGTCGCTGAGCTCGATCGCGCTGCTAGGGCAGGAAGCCGCCGAACCAGGCGGCGGCCCCGCCGGCGGCGAGGAGCAGGAGCGCGGCGAGCACGACCCACTTCGCGGCGCCGCCTCCTCCGCTCTCCGCCGGAGCCGGCTGCGGCGCGGCCTGCGGGGGAACGGACGCGGCCTTCGGCGGCGCGGGGGTGGGCGCGCGCTCCGGCGGGGGCTCCGACATCGACGGGACCCGCGGCGCGGGGGGGGCGGAGGCCCGGAGCGCGTTGACGTCGGCGATCATCGTCGGCGCGTCGGACTCGAGCAGCGCCGCGAGCTCTTCGCCGCCGGTCTCGAGGCCGCTCTCGCGCCAGCCCGGCTCGCTCTCGGTGCCGGAGGCGCTGGCGACCGCGTCGCCGACCTCGGCGTCGTCGGTGAACCAGTCGGCCGGGTTCTCGAACAGGCTGGCGTCGAGCGGCTGCGCGCCGGCGACGTCCTCCGGGCTCAGCGGCTGGTCGCCCAGCGACGGATCCGAGCCCGACATGTCGTCGAGCGAGGTGAACCGGAGCAGCTCCTCCTGGATGAGGCGGTCGATGATCGACGCCTCCTGCTGCTTCGGCGACCGGGTCTTCCGGTCGATCACCTCCTTGACGAGGTTGGCGACGTCGTAGCTCGTGACCTTGAGCTGCTTGCCGAAGAGGTAGCCGGCGAGCGCGTCGCCCATGTCGCGAGCGCTCTGGTAGCGATCGGCCGGATCCTTCGCGAGGCACTTCGCGAGGACCTCCTCGAGGTCCGCGTCGACCTCGGGGTTGAGGCGCTGCAGGCTCGGCACGTTCGCCTGCTGCACGAGCTTGACCGTCTGGTAGTCGGTCTCGCCGAGGAAGAGGCGCCGGCCGGCGAGCATCTCCCAGAGCACGATGCCGAGCGCGAAGAGATCGGCGCGCGCGTCGACCGGCTCGCCCATCGCGGCCTCGGGCGCGAGGTAGCTGAACTTCCCCTTCACCACGCCGGGATCGGTCTTCTCGAGCTGCGTCGTCGCCTTCGCGAGGCCGAAGTCCGTGACCTTGATCTCGCCGCGCTTGCTCAGGAGGATGTTCGGGGGGGAGATGTCGCGGTGCACGATCGACAGCTCGTCGCCCTCGTCGTCGATCAGCTCGTGCGCGTAGCTGAGGCCGCGGCAGACCTCCATGCAGATGTAGACGCTCTCCTTGACGCCGAGCCGCCGGCCCGTCTGCCGGAAGTTCTCCATGACTGCCTTGAGATTGCAGCCATCGATGAACTCCATGACGATGAAGAACGTGTTGTCCGCGGCTCCGATGTCGAAGACCGACACGATGTTCGCGTGGTTGAGGCGGGCGCCGAGCCGGGCCTCGTCCAGGAACATCGAGATGAACGACTTGTTCTGCGCGAGGTGAGGCAGGACGCGCTTGATGGCGACCTGCTTCTTGAACCCCTGGACGCTCAGCGCCTCACCGCGGAACACCTCCGCCATGCCGCCGGCTTCGAGACGGTCCACCACCCTGTATCGCTGTTCGACGGCCATGCTTCCCGGGGAGAAGGTAGGGCCGGATTGTATGGACACGGACCGGCCGCAGCAAGACGAGAGATCCGGCCGGAAACCCGAATGACCCCGAGACTTTCTGCCATGGTGGCTCCCGCGCCCGTTGACACCCGTCCGGGCTGAGGTTTGACTGCGGCCGTGCCGAAGTCCGACCGCCCCGTCCGCATCGCGCCGTCCATCCTCTCGGCGGACTTCGCCCGCCTCGGCGAGGAGGTGCGCGCGGTCGAGGAGGCCGGCGCGGACTGGATCCACGTCGACGTGATGGACGGCCGCTTCGTGCCGAACCTCACGATCGGGCCCCCGGTGGTGAAGGCGCTCCGAAAGGTGACCGAGCGGACGCTGGACGTGCACCTGATGATCGAGGAGCCCGAGCGGTACGTCGAGGCGTTCGCCGAGGCCGGGGCCGACATCATCACGGTGCACGCCGAGGCCTCCACGCACCTCCACCGGACCCTCCAGAGCATCCGGGGGTGCGGCAAGAAGGCGGGGGTGAGCCTCAACCCGCACACCCCGGAGGACGTGCTCCGGTATTGCTTCGACCAGATCGACCTGGTGCTCGTGATGAGCGTGAACCCCGGGTTCGGCGGGCAGGCGTTCATCGAGAGCGTGGTCCCGAAGATCGAGGCGGTGAGCTGGATGATCGACGCGTCGCGACGGGACGTGCGGCTGGAGGTCGACGGGGGCATCCGCGTCGGGACCGCCGAGCGGGTCGTCAACGCGGGGGCCGACGTGCTGGTCGCGGGCAGCGCGATCTTCGGCGAGGAAGACTACGAGAAGGCGATTCGAGCGCTGCGAGAGGACATCGCGTGACGGACACGGACAACCCGGCACTCACCACCATCTTCGTCGACGAGCGCGCGACCAAGCGCAAGCTCCGGCGGGCCAAGATGGTCGTCGTCGAGGGGCCGGACAAGGGGCAGGAGCTGCTGATCGAGCGCGAGCGCGTGACGGTGGGGCGCAGCGTCATCTGTGATCTCACCCTCGCGGACAAGGCCGTCAGCGGCACGCACTTCGAGATCGAGGCGCGGGAGGCGGGCTTCGTGCTCCGCGATCTCGACTCGACCAACGGCACCTTCGTCGGCGACCTCCGCGTCCGTGAGGTCTGGATCCAGCCCGGCACCGTCGTCCGCGTCGGCCAGTCCCACCTCGAGTTCGAGCCCCAGAAGGGCACGATCGACATCGAGCTCTCGAAGGAAGACCGCTTCCACGGGATCATCGGCAAGTCGGTCCGCATGCGCGAGATCTTCGCGACCCTGCAGAAGATCGCGCCCACCGAGCTCACCGTGCTGGTGCGGGGCGAGACCGGCACCGGCAAGGAGCTGGTCGCGCGGGCCGTGCACTCCGCGAGCCGCCGCGCCGACGGGCCGCTGGTCGTGCAGGACTGCAGCGCGATCCCGAAGGACCTCATCGAGAGCACCCTCTTCGGTCACGAGCGCGGCGCCTTCACCGGCGCGACCGACCGTCACCGCGGCTCGTTCGAGCAGGCCGACGGCGGCACGATCTTCCTCGACGAGATCGGCGAGCTGGACCTCAACCTCCAGCCGAAGCTCCTGCGCGTGCTCGAGAACCGCGAGATCAAGCGCGTCGGCGGGGATCGGCAGATCCCGGTGAACGTCCGCGTGGTCGCCGCGACCAACCGCGACCTGCGCGCGATGGTCAACGAGGGCACGTTCCGCGAGGACCTCTACTACCGGCTGAGCGTGGTCCAGGTGGAGCTGCCGCCGCTGAAGGAGCGCCCCGAGGACATCCCGCTCCTCGTCGAGCACTTCCTCGCCGACGTGAGCCGCCGCCGCTACCCGGACGGGGAGGCGACGCTGAGCGTGGCCTCCGAGGCGATGCGCCGCCTCAGCGCCTACGCGTGGCCGGGTAACATCCGCGAGCTGAAGAACACGGTGGAGCGAGGCGGCTCGCTCGCCGACGAGCCCGAGCTGACCGTCGCCGACCTGATGCCGGGCGCGCCGAAGATGCCGCCGCCCATGCTCGGCGGAGGCAGCGCTGAGCGCTTCGTCGAGGAGGACGTGCCGTTCAAGGAGGCCAAGAGCGCGGTGCTCGACGAGTTCGAGGCGGCCTACCTCAAGGCGCTCCTCGACAAGCACAAGGGCAACATCACCCGGAGCGCCAAGGCCGCCGGCCTCACCCGCTACCACCTCCGCGAGCTCGCCAAGAAGTACGGTGTGCGCGACGAGGATGAGTGACTGAGCTTGTTGGAGGGTTTGGTGCAAACCCTCCCCCCATTGGGCAAAGCGCCAATGGGGCCCCCCTCCCGACTCCGCCGGCGCGTCGCGCTGCGCGCTCGCGCCGCGACCCCAGCGCGGGGCGCTGGGTCCCCTGCGGCTCGCGCTCGCGCTGCGCGCTCGCTGGCCGCCCGCTGCCGCGGGATCGAACGGGGCGTGGTGGTGCGTGCGGCGACGTCGCTGCGCTCGTCGCCCCCGCGCCATCGTTGCCACCTCTTGACCCTCAGGGCGTCGTCGCGGCGCGCAGGAGATCGGTGAGCGAGCCCTCGAGGCGGCCCCGCAGCTCGTGCACGCCGAGGCGCTCGGCCAGCGCCAGGGGGGCGTCGAGCGAGGCGCCGTCGCCGATCGCCTGGGTCGACTCGCGGAGGGCGAAGAGGGCCCGCACCGGATCGAGTCGGCGGACCTCGGCTGGCTGATCGGCGCGGCGGACGCGGAGGATCGCGCCGACGGGGGTGGGCACGTTCGGCGCCTGGGGCAGCGCGATCTCGTCGCCGCCGGGCATCGCCCAGGCGCGGTCGTCGAGCACCGCGACCCGGTCGCGCGCCAACCAGCGGCAGCCCTCGCAGAGGTTGGCCGCGCTGGTCTTGCCGGCTCCCGAGGGGCCGATGAGCAGCGCGGCACGGCCGTCCACGATCACCGCGGCGGCGTGCAGCACGAGCCCGCCCTCCGCCTCGACGAGGGACGCGGTCAGCGCCGTCGTCAGGTGCGAGAGGCCGTGGGGCGGCGCGAGCGTGGCGTCGGCTTCGAACGCGGCCGCGCCGGTCCGACGCCATCGGGCGTGGGCGTCGACGGTCCGCACCCAGCCCTCGCCGCCTTCGATGCGGCGGGGGTCGCGGCTCTCCGAGCGCTCGCCCGGCCCCGGCGCGACGCGGACCCGGAGCAGGGCGCGGTCCACCGGCGCGACGAACCGGCGGTGCTCCTCCGAGAGCTCCTCCTCCTCGAAGCCGTCGACCGTGAAGCCCACCCCGCCGATCGCCCACGTGCCCATCGGTCCTGCATAGCGGGGCTTTCTTCGACGCGCAGGTGCGAGGCTGCATACTTGCGGCGTGATCGCGCGCTGCCTCTCGCTGATCGTGCTCCTCGCCGCCGCGCCCGCGTCCGCGCAGCGGTTGCCCGCGCCGGAGTGGGTGCGGTCGGTGCGCATCACCCGACCGGGCACCACCGTGCGGTCCGGCCCCAGCACCGGCGCGTCGCGCCGCGGCACCATCCAGGTCGGGACGCGCGCGCCGTTCCTGGGCCGGGTGATGGGCGAGGGCTGCCCGGGCGGCGAGTGGATCCAGATCGGCCCGCGCGCCTTCGTGTGCGAGACCCTCGTGCAGTTCTCGCCCGCCGCGCCGGCCGGCGAGGCCCTGCCGCGGGTGGAGGACGGGGCGCTCACGCCGCGCGCGCACGCCTTCGTGCGCACCGACGGCACCTGGGCCTACGCGCGCCCCGAGGACTACTTCCGCGACCGTTGGATCGAGTCGCTCGGCCGCGGCTTCGGCCTCGCGATCGTCGAGCGGCGGAGCCTGGGCGGCGTCGAGATGGCGCGCACCCTCAGCAACCTCTGGGTCCCCGTGGGCGAGCTGCGCTTCGCCCGCCCGAGCGACTTCGAGGGCGTCTCCCTCGAGGAGGGTGAGGCGCTCGACGCGGTCGCCTGGGTCGTCCGCGATCGCGCGCCGCTGCGGGAGCGCCCCGGCGGCCGCATCGTGGAGCGCGCCTCGCGCCTCGTCCGGGTCACGGTCGAGGAGGCGCGCGGGGACCAGCTGCGCACCGCCGACGGGCACTGGATCCACGAGCGACACGTCGCGCGCCCGCGCCCGGCCGAGGCCCCCGAGGACCTGTCGGACGGCGAGCGCTGGATCGACGTGGACACCCGCGCGCAGGTCGTGACCGCCTACGTGGGCGAGCGGCCCGTCTGGGCGACCGCGGTGAGCACCGGGCGGGGCGCGACCCCGACGCCGCCGGGCAGCTATCGCATCTGGGTGAAGCTCGCCGAGGACGACATGGACGACCTCGAGCGAGACGACGTGTCCGAGAACTACGCCATCCAGGCGGTGCCGTGGGTGCAGTACTTCCACGGCTCCATCGGCTTCCACGCCGCGTTCTGGCACGACCGCTTCGGGCAGCCGCGCAGCCACGGCTGCGTCAACCTCTCCCCCCGCGACGCCCGCTGGCTCTTCGACTTCACCCAGCCGAACCTCCCGCCCGGATGGGACGCGATCATCCCGGGGGGCGAGGGTCGCGGGACCCGGGTCCGGGTGCGCTGATCGCCCGGCGCACCGGAAAGAGCAGCCCGAGGAACGCGACGGAGAGGAGCGTCGCGATCGCGAAGACGCCCGGGTAGCCGACGGCGCGGGCGAGCACGCCGCTGAGGATGCCGGCGGGCGCCTTGCCGAGGACCTCGACGGTGGCCAGCGCCGTGTAGTGGGTCGCGCCGATGCGGCGATCCACCCGGCTCATCATGAAGGCGAACATCGCGGTGGTGAGGGCGCCGCCGAAGAAGTGCTCGGCGGTGGTGACCGCGATGACGCCCGCGGCGGTGGGGCCGAAGGCGGCGAGCGCCCACTGGCCGGCGACCGGGACGGCCCGCAGCGCGGCGGTGAGGGCGACGGCGCCGAGGAGCGGGAGCCTCCGTGCGAGCAGCCCACCGGCCACCGATCCCGTCAACGAGGCGACCGTGCCCCAGGTGCCGACCCAGAGCCCGATCTGATCGTCGCCGAAGCCCTCGTCGACGAGGAACGGCTTGAACATCGCGTCGGCGGCCGCCTCGCCCAGCTTGTAGGTGGCGATGAACGCGAGGACCCAGCCGGCGCCGGGGAGACGGACGGCCCGGCGCGCGGCGCGCCACACGTCGCCGATCCCCTCGGAGCGCTGCGCGGCCGGCGCCTCGGGCTCGCGCCAGACGAGCGTGACGACGAGCACCGCGACCACGAGCCCGGCCATCACGAAGAAGAAGCGAGGCCAGCCCAGGGTCGCGAGGTAGGCGAGCATGAGCCCGCCGGTCGTCAGCATGCCCAGCTTGAAGCCGACGACCTGGGCGATGTTGCCCGGCCCGAGCTCGGAGGGGTCGAGCAGATCGACCGCGAGCCCGTCCACCGCGACGTCGAGGGTGGCCGCGAAGAGGTTCATCGCCAGCACGAGCCCGAGCAGCATCCCGAGCTGCGCCTCCGGATCGACGAACGCGGCGGCCCCGCAGCTCAGCGCGAGCCCGAGCTGGAGCGGCAGGATCCAGGAGCGGCGCCGGCCGATCGCGCCGACGTGGTAGGCGTCGACCGCCGGCGCCCAGACGAGCTTGAGCATCCAGGGCGCGGCGAGCGCGCCCGCGAACCCGATCTCCTCGAGCCCGATCCCCTGACGCCGCAGCATCACCGGCAGGGCGATGGCCTGGAAGCCGAAGGGGAGCCCCTGCACCAGGTACAGGGCGCCGAGCAGGGCGACGCGCGTCGCCAGCGGACGACGCGGCATGGTCGCTCAGGGAGGGCCCTTGGACATGTCGATGTGGAGGACCGCCTTGTCGTCCTCGAGCATCACCTTCTTGAGGCAAGGAAACATCCCGTCCTCGAGGTAGCGCACCGCGTCGCCGTTCGCCGCGGTGATCGGCACGGTCACCCGGTAGGTCGAGGGCTTCTCGACGATGGCGTCGAAGTCGAGGTAGCGGCACGTCTCGAACGACTCGTTGACGATCTTCAGCGCCAGCATGCGCCGCGGATCCGGCTCCGCCTTCTTCGGCGCCGGCTCGGGCTCGGGCTCGGCCTCGACCTCGGCTTCGGGCTCGGCTTCGGGCTCGGCTTCGGCTTCGGGCTCGGCTTCGGCTTCGGCTTTGGCTTCGGGCTCGGCCTCGGCCTCGGGCTCGGCTTCGAGCTCGGGTTCGGGCTCGGGCTCGGCTTCGGGCTCGGCGACCGGCTCCCTCTCGATCGGCTCGTCCCGAGGCAGCGGCTCTCGCTCGGCCAGCTGCGCCTCGAGCTCGCGCACGCGGTCTTCGAGGTCCCCCGCGCGTCGCCACTGGAGCACGGCGAGGAGGAAGAAGGTGACGGCGACGGCGCCGACGACGAGGGTGACGGGGTCCATGGTGATCTCCGGCGGGCGCGCCGACTTTACACCGAACGCCGCCCGCGCCAGGTTCATCGCCGATGGAGGTGGTGTTCCGCAAGTACCAGGGGCTCGGCAACGACTTCCTGGTGGTCGACGATCCCGCGCTCATCCCCGCGCTGGGACCGTCGGAGGTGCGTCGGCTCTGCGACCGCCACCTCGGGGTCGGCGGCGACGGCGTGCTCTTCTGCGGCGTGCGCGACGGCCGCCCCTTCATGCGGGTGGTGAACGCCGACGGGACCACGCCGCAGATGTGCGGCAACGGGGTCCGCTGCGTCGCGCTCCACCTCTTCGAGCGCGGCGACGTGGGCGAGGCGCCCTTCGAGCTCGACACCGACGCCGGGCCCCATCGGGTCGCCGTGCACGCGCCCGGGCCGCTGGGTGACGTGGAGGTGTGGATGCGCGCGCCCTCGCTCGCGCCCTCCGACCTGCCGCTCGCCTCGGACGCGCCCTGGCGCGACGCGCCGATCGAGGTGCTCGGGCACGCCCTGCGGGTCACCGGGGTCTCGATGGGCAACCCGCATGCGGTCACCTTCGACGACGTGCCCCGCGACGCGGTGGGCCCGGCGCTCGAGCTCGACCCGCGGTTCCCGGAGCGGGTGAACGTCGGCTTCGCCTCGAACCTCCGCGAGGGCGGCTTCGATCTGGCGGTGTGGGAGCGCGGGGTGGGCTTCACCCAGGCCTGCGGGACCGGCGCGTGCGCCGCCGCGGTGGCGGCGGTGGAGACGGGCCGCGCGGTCCGGGGAGCGCCGCTCCGGGTGGTCCTGCCCGGAGGACCGCTGACGATCACGGTGGGCGCGCCGGGCGAGCCGGTGCGGATGCGCGGGCCGGCGGCGTTCGTGTTCTCCGGGGTCGCGGTTCTTTAGGAGCCGGGCAGGGGCACGGGGGCCGCTGACTCCGCTTCGCGTCGGTCAGCGGCCTTCGAGGTACTCCGCGAGGTGCGGCACGATGTCCATGCCGCGCGCCTGCTCGGGGGTCACGAAGCCGGCCCAGATCACCTCGCGCCGGTCCACCTGGTGCTCGGGCGGGTCGTCGACCTCGAGCTCGTAGATGTCGAGGGTGTCCTGGCGGTGCTCGAAGGTCTTGGTGCCGTGGTAGCCGAGCTCGAGCGACTCGCTCGGCACGTCGAGGCCGACCTCCTCTTGCAGCTCGCGGGCGGCGGCGTCGCGGGGGGCCTCGCCCGGGCGCACGTATCCACCGGGCAGCGTGTACTGCTTCCGGTAGGAGCTCTTCACGAGCAGGATCTTGCCGTCGTGCCAGAGGGCCACGAGCGCGCCCGACGTCTGCGGGCGGCGCACGAACCAGTAGGTCCGCAACATGGCGTGCGCAACGCGGTACGCCGTTCGAATCGCTGGATCGATCATCGTCTCTTCGAGAGGGTACGCCGCTGCGTGCGGGGGGTCACTTTCGTGCCGCCCCGAGCGCGTATGCTGTCCCTATGCGCGTACTCCTCGCCGACAAGCTCGCCCCGATGGTCGCCGGCCGGCTCCAGGACCTGGGGGCCGAGGTGGTGGTCCAGCCGGAGCTCTCGGGCGAGGCGCTCACCGCCGCCCTCGGCGCGCACGACCCGGCGGTGCTCGTGGTTCGCAGCACCAAGGTGACGGCGGCCGACATCGCCGCCGCGAGGGGGCTGTCGCTGATCGTGCGCGCCGGCGCCGGCGTGAACACCATCGACCTCGAGGCCGCCTCCAACCGCGGCGTGTACGTCGCGAACTGCCCGGGCAAGAACGCGTCCGCGGTGGCCGAGCTGACGATCGGGCACCTCGTGAACCTCGACCGTCGCATCGCCGACAACGTCGCGCAGCTGCGCGAGGGCCGCTGGAACAAGAAGGGCTTCGGTGGGGCGCGCGGGCTGCGTGGTCGCACGCTCGCCGTGCTCGGCTGCGGCACCATCGGCCGCGAGGTGATCGCCCGGGCCCTCGCGCTGGGCATGCGGGTGCGCGCCTGGTCTCGCAGCCTCACCGATGAGCTCGCCGAAGACCTCGACATCGAGCGGGCCGCGACCCCCGAGGAGGCGGTCGAAGGCGCCGACGCGGTGAGCGTCCATCTCGCGCTCACGCCCGAGACCCGCGGGCGGGTCGGCGAGAGCATCTTCGGGCGCATGAAGCCGGGCGCGTACTTCATCAACACCTCGCGGGGCGAGGTCGTCGACCAGGAGGCGCTCCTCCGCGCGCTCGACGCCAACGACCTGAGGGCCGGGCTCGACGTGTTCGCGGTCGAGCCCTCGAGCGGCGAGGCGAGCTTCGACGATCCGATCGCCCGGCACCCGAGCGTCTACGGCACCCACCACATCGGCGCGAGCACGGTGGAGGCGGCCGAGGCGGTGGGCGAGGAGGTCGTGCACATCGTCGACGCCTACGCCCACGGCCGCGTGATCCCCAACTGCGTGAACCTCGCCAGCGAGTCGGAGGCCACCCACCAGCTCGTGGTGCGGCACCAGGATCGGGTCGGCGTGCTCGCGGGGGTGCTCGACGTGCTGCGCGAGGCGGGCATCAACGTGCAGGAGATGCAGAACATCGTGTTCTCGGGCGGCGAGGCGGCCTGCGCGCGCATCGAGATCGTGGGCGAGCCGGGGCCCGACACCCTGAAGCGGATCAACGCGCACGAAGCGGTGTACGACGCGTCGGTCACGCCGAAGGACGCCTGACGATGCGAGGGGCAGGACGGAGCCGAGGCCGCGCGGCGTGGATCGTCGCCTCCGCGCTGATCGGGCTCGGCGCGGTCGGCGTCGCGCTCGCCGTGCTCCGCGATCCGTCCCCGCCGCCCGGCTGCGAGACCGTCGACCGGCGTGTGGGCGTCGCGCACCGCCCCGACGGCTGGACCGCGGAGGCGCGCTACCAGCGCTGGTTCGCGGGCGGGCGCTGTCACGGCCAGCTCGCGGTCGCGCTCTACGCGCCCGGCGGCACCTGGGAGGACGAGGCGCTCGAGGCGGCGGCCCTCGTCGGGGTCGAGGACGTGCTGCGGGATCCCGGGGACGGCGCACGCTGGGTCGGCGACGAGCTGCGCATGGAGGGCCACACCCTCGAGGTCCGGCGGCTCCCGGGCGAAGACGACCCCGGCGACTACGCGTGGCGTCAGGAGCGGCTGGCCGGGCGCTGACGCTCGGCGATCACGGCCACCAGCACCGCGCGGACCGCCTTCTCGTCGAGGCCGGAGAGGAAGTCCACCCGGTCCTGGAGATAGGCGAGCCCGGCGTCGGTCAGCTCCTTGATCGTGATCGGGCACGCGAGCGTGCCGTCGTGGAGACGGAGCAGCAGGTTCTTCAGATCCTGGAGCGAGAGGTGGGTGAGCCCGGCCTTGCGCATGGCGGGGGCATATCAGGCGATCAGCCAGCTGTCTCCGAGCTCGTGTCCGAGGTAGCCGAGCGCGGTGGAGCGCTCGACGGCCCGGGCGAGGAGCGTGTCGGGCGCGAACGCGCGCAGCAGCTGGTAGTGCGAGCTCTGCGGGTCGTGCGCGCCGGTCAGGAGCGCGTCGACCACCCGGAGCGGCGTGCGCGGCCCGATCACGAGCCCCGTCTCGCCCGGGCCGGCGGGGACCTCTCCGTGCAGGGCGAACGCGCCCTCGAGCGCCCGGGTGACCGAGGTGCCCACCGCCACGACCCGGCGCCCGTCGGCGAGCGCGCGTCGGATCGCGTCGGCCGTCCGCTCGGGGACGTCGTAGCGCTCGGGGAGCGGCAGGCGCGCGTCGAGGTCCGGATCGCCGGTCGCGCTGAGCCCGGCGGCGTGGGTCAGCGAGGTCACCTCGGCGCCGCGGCGGCGGAGCTGGAGCAGCAGGCCCGCGTCGAGCGGCCGCCCGGCCGACGGGAGCTCGACCGCCCAGGGCCGGCCCGCGAACCCGGTCTGCACCTCGGAGAGCCGGAGCGGGCGACCCACGTAGCTGTACTGGACGGGGCGACCGAGCGCGTAGAGCGCGCGCCAGAACGCGTCGCCGCCCGGCTCGAAGCGCACCGTCAGCAGCCTCGGCGAGCGATCGTCGACCTCGATCACCCGCGCGTCGAGCCCGCCCCCGAGGTCGATCGCCTCGCCGGGCGCGAGCACCGGCGGGGCCGGTCGGGCGTCGGTGTCGTCACGCCAGGAGCCCTCGCCGAAGAGCACCGCGCGCCAGGATCCGTCGGCGCGCTCGCCCGCGAGCCGGAGCTCGACCGAGCGACCGCCCGCGCGTCCGGCGAGCGAGGCGGGGAGGGTCGCGGCGTCGTTGAGCACCCAGACGTCGCCCGGCCGCGCGTGCTCGGAGAGCGAGGCCACGCGGCCGTCGGTGAGGGTGCCGCGCGCCACGTCCACCCGCATGAGCCGCTGCGCGCGCCGGTCGGCCCTCGGCTCGGCGGCGGCGATCACGAGGCCACCTCCACCTGGACGCGGGCGCCGCTCCGGGGCGATCGGGCGAGGAGCGTCACGATGCCCGCGGCCACCGCGTCGGGGTCGCGGAGAGACGCCGGGTCCGCGTCCGGGATGGCGTCGGCGTGCATCCGGGTGTCCATCTCGCCCGGGTCGACCGCCAGCACCCGCACCCCGGTGCCGTGCAGCTCGGCCGCCCACACCCGCGAGAGGTGATCGAGCGCCGCCTTCGACGCGCCGTAGGCTCCCCAGGTCGGGTAGGCGTCCACCGCCGCGTCCGAGCTCACGTGCAGCACGACGCCGGTCTGGCGCGCGATCATCGAGCCGACCACCGCGCGGGTCAGCCGGAACGGCCCGGCGAGGTTCACCGCGAAGGCGGCGTCGAAGTCGGCGTCGCTCGTCTCGGCGAGCGGCCGCAGCGGGACCGGGCCGAGCGTGCTCGCGTTGTGCACGAGCACGTCGATCGCGCCGACCATGGCCGCCGCGGCGCCGGCGATCTCCGCCGCCGCGTCCGGGGCGCCGACGTCGGCCGGCAGCGCGTGCGCCTCGCCCACCTGCTTCACCTGGGCGACCGCCTCCTCGAGCGGGCCCACCCGGCGAGCGACCATCACCACCCGGGCGCCTTCGGCGGCGAAGTGGCGGCTGAGCGAGAGGCCGAGCCCTCGGCTCGCCCCGGTCACGATCACGTTCTGATTTCGAAAACGCATGTCCTTCCCTCCTGAGAAGAGGGTGGATCGCCGTGTCGGCTTCATCGACACTCGTGCCAACGAGATGGAGGGAGTCTCATGAACGAGAGAGAGGCCGAGCTGCCGGTCCGGCTCGCGGACAACGTGCGACAGCTGCGGGGCGCGCGGAACCGCACGCAGCTCCAGATGGCGAAGCTGGCCGGGCTGCCCCGGGCGACGTGGGCCAACCTGGAGTCCGGCGCCGCGAACCCGACGCTGTCGGTCCTCCACGCGGCGGCCACCGCGCTCGGGGTCTCGCTCGAGGAGCTGCTCGCGCCGCCGCGCGCCAGCGGCCGCCACTACCCGAAGGCGGAGCTCGAGGTGAAGGAGCGCGGCAACGTCAGCGTGCGCAAGCTCCTGCCGGATCCCGTGCCCGGCATGGAGATCGATCGCCTCGAGCTGCCGCCCGACGCGCGCATGACCGGCGTCCCGCACACCCCCGGGACCCGCGAGTACCTGGCCTGCGAGCGGGGGCAGATCACGCTGGTGGCGAGCGGCGAGCGCTTCGAGCTCCAGGCCGGCGACGTCGTCGCCTTCCGGGGCGACCAGCGGCACAGCTACGCCAACCTCGGCCGGGCCAAGGCCATCGGCTACTCGGTGGTGATGCTCGTCTCTCCGCTCGCCGTGCGCTGACTCGCGCGCCGGCTGGCCCGGATTTGTGTGCTCCTGTAGGATGGCGGCTTCCACTTTCGAGGTGTTTGGATGGATAGAGCTCGTCTTCTCTTCGTCGCGGTCATCGCGACGCTCGTCGCCGCGGCCTGCGGTAACGAAACCTTCGACCCCATGGATCCGCGGCTCGACGGCGCGCGGCTCGAGATCCTCGGCTCGCCGGCCGTGAACCTCCGCTACGGCGAGGTGGCCGAGCTCCGCGTTCGCTACGTCGACGCCGACGGCATGCCGATCTCGAACGCGCCCATCGCCTACGAGATCGCCGGGCTGGCCGAGGGCTCCCGCGTGTCGGCGCTCGAGACGCCGACCACCGGCGAGGGCCAGGCGGCCGTCGATCTGACCGCGGGTGACGCCGACGCCAGCTTCCAGGTCCAGGTCACCCCGCCGATGGGCGACCCGGTCTTCTTCGACGTCGCGGTCGCGGACACCGACCTCGGCACGATCGTGGTGAGCCTGAGCTACCCGGGCAGCCGCGAGCTGAACCGCGTCGACACCTTCCTCTTCGAGGGCGTGAGCTGCTCGTCCATCCTCGACCCGCGCTCGCTCCCGACCGCGCTCCGCATGGCGCCGAGCGCGAGCAGCATCGCGACCATGCCGGCCTTCGCCGGCGTCCCGGTGGGCAACGACTACACCGTCGCGGTGCGCGCCCAGACCGGCAGCACGGTCAGCGCCTTCGGCTGCCGCGACGGCATCGTCGTCCAGCCCCGCGAGGAGACCGCGGTCAACATCACCCTCCAGGACCTCGAGCTCGTCCCCGACTTCGCCAACGTCTGGGACCTCGACAACCGCTTCGACTTCGGCGGCACGCTGCCCGACAGCGTGGAGACCTTCGTGGACGCGCTGGACGAGCTCACCGACGACGACGCCACGGACAGCAGCGGCGCCCCGGGCTCCGAGCGCTTCTCCGACGACGACGGTGACGGCATCTTCCCCGAGTACGGAGTCGATCCCGGAGCGTTCATCACCGACATCCTGATGCGACAGACCTGCGCGTGGGAGTGCATGGAAGGCGACAGCTACTCGAGCTGCACGCCCACCAACCACCGCCTGGGCGACCTCAGCGCCATCTACCTTCAGGACTTCACGAGCTGGGACCCCTCGGCCAGCAGCCCCGGCGCGGTCGCGCGCTTCACCGGTGGTTGCGGCGCCTGGGAGTTCGCCCACACGAACGTCCAGGTCCTGCTGAACGAGCAGGTCGAGCGCTTCGTCCCCGAGTTCGCCACCAACTGGCTGAACCTGGCGGGCGATCTCTCTCGCGCCATCAACAACGCTCACATCCTCTCGGTGCTGACCATCAACGCGCCGGCGGCGGGCATGGAGTTCGAGCTGCCCATGACCCACGAGCTGCAGCAGATGGTGGTCGTGGTGCGCGATCCGACCTCGGAGCCGCCCGGCATGGAGCGCACCTTCACCTTCGCCCTGGCCGACGCGGGGTTCACCAGCCTCGACGCGACCGAGCGCCTGACGGTCGAAGGCAACACCCTGACCATCCCCGAGCACAGCTTCGTGCTCAACTGGGGTGAGCTCGTCCTCTACATCTACCGCGAGATCTTCCTCCGGGAGATCTTCGGCGTCGGTGACACCGGCGAGCTCCTCGGGACCTGGATCGACTGCTCCAGCGTGGGCCGTCGTCTGCGCGTGGCGCTCGACGACTGGCTCGGACCGGGAGTCGGGCCCGACGAGGGCGCGCTCACCAACTACTGCACCATCGGCCTCGGCGCCGCGGGCAGCGCGATCGAAGGAGCGATCGGAAGCTCGCTCGACATCGAGGGCCGACTCACCATCGAGGGCACCGTCGACGGTGCGGACGTGAACGAGACCAACGCGCGAGTGGGACACCTCGAGAACGGCGTCTGGTCGGGCTTCTGGGGTGAGGGCGCGATGGAGCGCAACATCACCGGAACCTTCACCGGCACGCCGCGCACCTCGATGTAGCGAGCGCGCAGCAACGCGACGGAAGACGGCGCCCCTCCTCGAGGGGCGCCGTTTTTCAGTTGGAGACCCGGAAGAGATATCCGTCCGAGCCCTGAGGCTCGTACAGGGTCTCCAGCATCACCGGAGCGTCGGATCCCCCGGTGACCCAGACCCCGCCGGCGGGGTCGAGCATCACCGAGCTGGTCGTCTCACGCCCCACGCCGCCCCAGGTGCGCACCCACACGACGCCTCCGGTAGACGCGTCGAGCGCGACGAGGATCCCGTCGCGGTCGCCGGAGTGTGAGACCCGGCCGTCCTCGCTGATGTCTCCGTCCGTGAAGGTGCCGAGGACGAACACGAGCTCGGCGGTCGAGATCTGCGAAGTCGGAGTGACGTTTCGCAGCTGGGTGGTCCAGCGCAGCACCCCGGCTGAAGTGTGGGAGCCGATCACGGTGGGGAAGGGGGCCGTCGCGACGGTGTCGCCTCCACCGAAGTCGAAGTCGCCGCCGACCTGCGCCGTCCAGTAGATGTTTCCGCTCGGGTCCATGGCGACGGTCTGCGCGAGGTCGGGAGCGTCGTTGCCGGTGGTCACGCTCCAGCGCGATGAGTCGAGGTCGTCATTCCACCCGAGGAACGCCTGCTGCAGGTCGGCGGGAGGATCGCTGACGGTGGCACCGATGATCGTGGCCGGTCCTTCGGCAGCTCCGACGATGGCGAACGAGCCGTCAGGGGCGACGGCGACGTCCCGAAGGCGGTCCGACCCCGACCCGCCCGAGTAGCGAAGCGAGAGGGAGCTCGGGCTGTCGTCGCGTCGAAGCACGAACGCGTCGTCGGCCCCTCCGTTCGGGAGCGTCCCGAACTCTCCGGTAGCGGAGCCGACCAGGGTCAGGGTCCCGTCGGCGAGGGCCAGCGCGTTCGGGCTCACGCTGTCGGTGGACGGGTACGCCTCGAACCACCGCGCCGATCCGTCACTGCCGAGCGACCACAGGTAGGCCGCGAAGCGCGCGGGCGAGGCGTCGTATACCGTGCCGCCGACGGTGACGGTGCCCGCGAAGCTGCCCGCGTCGAGCTGCGACGCGCGGGTGGCCGGTCTCAGCGCTCGGCGTTGAAGTCGCCGGTGAACTCGCTGCCGAGCAGGGTGCCGTCCCAGTGGCCGGGGCGGAGCGAGCTCGGGCCGGTGACCGGGGCGTTGCCGCGGAGGGTGATCGGTGAGGTGCCGATCCGCGCGTCGAGGAGCGCCATCAGCGCGCGATCGACCTGCGCCGCGATCTGCATGGTGCAGACGTTGTAGACCGTGTCGCCGACGTTCCGGTAGTCGACGTTGTCTTCGGCGAAGTCGCCGAGCGCGCGGCAGAAGCCGCTCGAGGCCGCCGCGAGCGCGCTGCCCAGGGTGTCGTGCTCACCGTCGGTGAGGGTGTAGACGAGCACGTCGACGACCCACGCGATGATCGCGCCGATCGACACGTTCACGTCGTGGCGCTCGATGTGGAAGGTGCCGCAGACCGCCGACGCGTTGAACGGCGAGGGCGCGAAGCGCCAGTTCCGGATGGTCTCCGGCGTGCCCATCAGCGGCGTGGAGCGGTAGTAGATCGTGAGGCGGTCCCAGGTGTGGGTGCCGCGGTAGCTGTCGGTCACCGCGCCGGGCTCGAGGGTCATCGTCTCGTCGATCACCCAGGTGTTCAGGGTGTCGTTCATGTCGGCGATGGCGCGCGCGAGCGGGCGGGCCCAGGCCGGCACGTAGCGCTCGATGAGCGGGCGGACGAGGTCGCAGAGCTCCATCTCCACCCAGTCCGGCAGGCCGAACTCGAAGCACGCGGCGTCGCCGGCGATGAAGCGCAGCGGGCCCTCGACGTTCATCAGGAAGCTGTCGAGCCAGTCGGGGAGCGCCTCCCGGATGCGGAGCTCGCTCGTCATCATCCAGGTGCCCGAGAAGTCGGGGTGGGCGATGTCGCAGACCGCGCCGGGGCGGCAGCGGCCGCCGTCGCACACGTGGCCCGCCTCGGGGCACTCCGCGTCCGCCACGCAGGGCTCGCCGCCGGGGCCGGGCACGCAGCTGCCCTCTTCACACACGAGCCCGATCGGGCAGTCGGTGGTGTAGGTGCAGATGCAGAGCATGTCCGGGCCGCAGGTCAGCCCGGCGTAGCAGTCGGTCGTGTCCTCGCAGGGCGTGGGCTCGCGCGGGTCCGGGGTGCAGCGGCCGGCGATGCAGAGCAGGCCCTCGCCGCACTCCGGGTCGAACTCGCAGAAGGCGCCCGACTCGGAGGGCTGCACGCACACCATGTCGCGGCACTCGCCGGGCGACGGGCAGGGCGAGCAGTCCGAGCCGTCGCCGGGGGGCGGCGGGTTCGGGTCGGCCACGCACATGGGCACGCCGCTCACCGCGGCGCAGACGAAGCCGCGGCCGCAGTCCGTGTCGCTGGTGCACTCCGGCCCGGGCGGCTCCACGACGCCCGCGTCCGGGTCGGCGGTGGTCGAGCTGTCCGGCGCGGTGGCGGGGCCGGGGCTGCAGGCCGAAGAGAGCGAGGCGAAGGCGAGGAAGGCGAAGATACGGCGCACGGGACTACGCTAGTGCAGAGATCCGACCGGTGGAAGGGGACATGGCGCCGGACCGGCGTTTCAGGGCAAGGCGCGACGACGAGTCGATGCACCGCATCGGCGAGGAGGAGCAACGCCGCCCTGGAGCGTCGGGACAAGCCAGGTCCCCTTCTACCGGGATGGATCTCG
>Ga0310345_10000150_pt1:5000-137761 | contig 137761 bp, 98 predicted proteins | sample HC15DNA20500_MG_FD_204667 | JGI IMG/M metagenome (GOLD analysis project Ga0310345, IMG submission 204667) | Marine microbial communities from station ALOHA, North Pacific Subtropical Gyre - HC15-DNA-20-500_MG | ecosystem: Environmental > Aquatic > Marine > Oceanic | place: Pacific... | reverse complement strand
CCCGAATAGATGGTTGAGCGAACCGCTTGAGTTGGGTCTCGAGAAATACGACCATGCGATAACAGAACACCGCTTGACAACTTGCTCCTCATAGATGGCCCTGATAGCTCGGCTATCAGGGCGGCGACGCCGTAGGAAGATGCACATGGGCCGTTGATGAACGGGCCGGAAGATCTTGAACTCGACTTACTTGCGGGCGTCTTGAACTTGCGAGCCGAATTCCATTCTCGCCGCCTGTCGCAGCACGAAACCGCTCAGGCGTCGACTGCGACCTCTTGTGGCTTCGCCACCCCGGTTGAATCAACCGGGGTGACTCTAAAATCGTTTATTCAAAGCCCCTTGAGCGAAAAACCCGCTTTCCGCGCCGCCGCAAAGAATCGTTAGGAGTTACCCGCCGCTGAAAGTCTTCATCACACCAGCAGTGGGGCGATGACCAGGGCGACGACGCTCATCAGTTTGATGAGGATATTCAAACTGGGGCCGGCGGTGTCTTTGAAGGGGTCTCCGACGGTGTCGCCGATCACGGCGGCTTTGTGAGCTTCGGAGTTCTTGCCGCCGTAGTTATCGGCTTCAATGTGCTTTTTGGCGTTGTCCCAAGCGCCGCCGGCGTTCGACATGAACAGGGCCAGCATCACGCCGGAGGCGGTTGTTCCGACCAGAAGTCCGCCAAGCATTTCCGCTCCACCGACCAGGCCAATGCCAATTGGCGTAAGGATTCCGAGCAGAGCGGGTGCGGCCATCTCCCGAATCGCGGCCCGCGTCGCGATGTCGACGCAGCGGGCGTAATCGGGGCGGCCATCGCCCTCGAGAATTCCGGGGATTTCGCGGAACTGGCGGCGGACTTCTTCGATCATTTTGAACGCCGCTCGCCCCACCGCTCCCATGGCGAAGGCCGAGAAGAGATACGGCAGCATCGCCCCCAGGAAGAGTCCCCCCGTGACCCTGGATTTCGTGACGTCGATGCCTACCAGGCCGGTCTGCTCGCGGAACGCGGCAAACAGGGCCAGAGCTGTGAGCGCCGCCGAGCCAATCGCGAAGCCTTTTCCGATGGCGGCTGTCGTGTTTCCGACCGAGTCGAGTTTATCAGTGCGGCCGCGAACTTCGGGGGGAAGCTCGGCCATCTCGGCCAGTCCACCGGCGTTGTCTGCGATGGGGCCGTATGCATCGACAGCGAGCTGAATGCCGGTGGTCGCCAGCATGCCGAGTGCGGCGATCGCGATGCCGTACAGACCGGCAAAGTGATGGGCAATCAACACGGCTCCGATCAGACAGCCGACGGGCAGGCAGGTCGAAACCATACCCACGCCAAGTCCGGCAATAATATTGGTGGCCGGTCCGGTCTGGCTCTGCTGAGCGATACGCTGAGCGGGGCCACGCGTTTCCGCCGTGTAATATTCCGTGAGCAGCCCAATGCAGACGCCGGCGACAAGGCCGACGACCACGGCTCCGAAGACCCCAAATCGCTGATACGTTGTCTCGTCGAGCGAGAATGTTTCCGGGACCAGAAACATGACCAGCGGAAGGGTACACAGAATCATAACGAAGGCCGCTCCCAGCGTGCCCATGTTCAACGCGGTCTGCGGATTTCCTCCTTCGCGTGTTTTTACGAGGAAGGTTCCCAGAATCGAAAAGACGATCCCGGTGCCTGCCAGCACGAGCGGAAAGAGCACAAGCTCGACCGAGCCGGCGGCTGCTCCGAGCACCATTGCCCCGATGATCGAACCGACATACGACTCGAACAGGTCGGCTCCCATGCCGGCCACATCGCCGACGTTGTCGCCCACGTTGTCCGCAATTGTCGCCGGGTTACGCGGCGAGTCTTCCGGGATGCCGGCTTCGACTTTGCCGACCAGATCGGCTCCCACATCGGCCGCTTTGGTGAAGATGCCCCCGCCAACTCGAGCGAACAGAGCGATGGAACTGGCTCCCATCGCAAAACCGCTCAGCACGGGAAGAACGGTGGTATTCAGGGTCTGGATATCGAATCCAAATTGAGCAGTGTAGGCCAGCAGCAGGCCGGAAAGCCCAAGCAGCCCCAGGCCGACCACCGACATGCCCATCACCGTGCCGCCGGAGAACGCAACGAGCAGAGCCTCGTTCAGACTGGTTCGAGCGGCCTGAGTCGTTCTCATATTCGCCGCGGTGGCGATGACCATGCCGACATAGCCCGCGACCGCCGAGCAGAGGGCTCCAACGGCGAACGACAAGGCGACCAGTCTTTGTTCGGCCTGATACGAGAGACTGAGCAGGATCGCCACCAGAACGACGAAGATCGCAAGCACCCGATACTCGCGGTACAGGAAGGCGTGAGCCCCTTCCCTGACCGCAGCTCCGATCTCCCGGAGGCGGGCGTCGCCGGGGTCACGTTTAATGACCCAGCGAGACTTGTAGAATCCAAACGCAAGAGCCAGACAACCGGCGGCTCCACTCAGCCAGACAGACAGTTCTTCGTCCATGGTGTTCGTCTACTGCCATTTAATCAGGATGTCAGAGGGCACCAGCGGCGTGCGCCGCGAACGCGTCAACATGCGCTGATGTATCTGAGAGTGTACTGATTCCCTTGAAGGCGAAAAGAGAAGTGTGCAGATCTTCGGGACGGAGGAGCTGATTTGCGGGTGAAGTGGTGAGACCAGTTGAGATCGGTCTGGACGCATCGGAATCGCGCGATAGCATCAACTCCTGTAGCAGAGCGGTCTTGTGAGCGTAATAATCTGCTGTTAGAGTTGAAAACAGAGTGGCTCGGATGCTGCTGATGGACTGAGCATAGCCCGTCCCGTCACCATCGCCCGGTCGATTGTCCCAGTGAAGTTCACGGGATCGATCGGCGTCTCAGGATCTGTTGCAGTTACGCTCGTCGCCCTTCTTTCGGCGGGCCTGATTCGCAACCGGCATGGATACCGATTACCATGAGTTCAACTTCCCCCCAGACCCAAATTCGTACGTCCAAACCGGACCGACGCCCCGCCGCAGCCCCCACGGGCCGCATCGTCTGGTCCCCAGCCGATATGGTTGCCCTAGCACGAGGAATGCACTGCAAAATGTACGACTATCTTGGAGCACACCCTGGCGAACATGAAGGTGTTTCTGGTACCCGCTTCGCCGTCTGGGCCCCGAATGCACGCCGCGTTTCCGTCATCTGCGACCGAAATTCCTGGACACCCGGGAAGGACGAACTCTGGGGCAGTGACTCGGGCATCTGGTCTGCCTTCATCCCCGAAGTCAAAGTCGGGGATACCTACAAGTTCGCCATTGAAACCCAGTCCGGGCAGATCCTGGAAAAGTCGGATCCTTACGCATTCTATTGCGAGCAGCCCCCGAAGACGGCTTCAATCGTCTATCAGGACGAATATCAGTGGCAGGACGGCGGCTGGATGGACTACCGCCGCAAGACCGACTGGATGTCGCAGCCGATTTCGATCTATGAGGTCCACCTCGGTTCCTGGAAACGGCCGAAAGATGGCCGCCGGTATTACACCTACCGGGAACTGGCCGATCAGATGCTGAGCTACGTCCAGGAAATGGGCTACACGCACATCGAGCTGATGCCGATCACCGAGCACCCGTTCGATGGCTCCTGGGGCTATCAGACGACCGGCTACTTCGCTCCAACCTCGCGGTTCGGCACGCCGGAAGACTTCAAGTACTTCATCGATAAGTTCCATCAGGCCGGCATCGGCGTGATCATCGACTGGGTTCCGGCTCACTTCCCGACCGACGGGCATTCAATCGGAAACTTCGACGGCACGGCTCTGTACGAGCATGCCGATCCGCGGCAGGGATTCCACCCGGACTGGAACACGTTCATCTTTAACTTCGGCCGCAACGAAGTCCGCGACTTCCTGCTGTCGAGTGCCCGCTTCTGGCTCGATAAGTATCACATCGACGGGATTCGCGTGGATGCCGTCGCGTCGATGCTGTACCTCGATTACTCGCGCAAAGACGGTGAGTGGATTCCGAACCGTCACGGCGGTCGCGAGAACCTCGAAGCGATTCAGTTCCTCAAAGATCTGAATGTGATGTTGCATGGCGAGTATCCCGGCGTGTTGTCGCTGGCCGAAGAATCGACCGCCTGGGGCGGCGTTTCGCGTCCGGTCTACGAAGGTGGACTCGGCTTCACCATGAAGTGGGACATGGGCTGGATGAATGACACGCTGCATTACATCCGCCACAACCCGGTGCACCGCAAGCATCATCAGAACGAGCTCTCGTTCCGCATGATCTACGCCTTCACCGAGAACTTCGTGCTGCCTCTTTCGCACGACGAAGTCGTTCACGGCAAGAAAGCGCTCATCTCGCAGATGCCGGGTGACTACTGGCAGCAGTTCGCGAATCTGCGTCTGCTTTATGGCTATCAGTACTGTATGCCGGGGAAGAAGCTGCTGTTCATGGGCTGCGAAATGGCTCAGTGGCACGAGTGGAACCATGACGCCGAGCTTGACTGGGCTCTGATCGGCAACACGCAGCACGATGGGATCCGGAACTTCATCGGCGATCTGAACCGCGTGATGCGGGAGCACCCTGCTCTGCACGAAGTCGACTTCAGTGAAGCGGGCTTCTCGTGGATTCACGCAGACGATGCCGAGAACAGTACCTACGCGTTCTGCCGGATGTCGAAGAACGTGACCGAAACGCTGGTCTGTATCTTCAACTTTACCCCGGTCCCGCGCGAAAAATATCGTGTTGGAGTGCCGCTGGCCGGTACGTATCGCGAGATTCTGAACAGCGATGCCCATCGCTACGGCGGCACCGACGTCGGCAACGCTGGGAAGGTTGTCTCGAACACGACGCCGATGCACGGTCGGAAAAACAGTGTTGAAGTTGTGCTTCCGCCGCTTGGCATGCTAGTTCTGCGTCACGAAGGCTAAATAAAGCGATTTACGACTGAAAATCCTCAAGCCACACTTCGGTGTGGCTTTTTTCATGCGCGACTGCTCGCGGGATCCTCTACTGCAGTTCCTTGCCGCAATGAATGCAATGCTTCCGCTCGGCCGGCGTTTCCTGTCCACAGTGCCAGCAGGTCAGCTTGGCGCCCGTATTAAAGAGCACCGAAAGGAAGTCGAGGAACGTGGTGCCTCCTCCCATCGTCAGGAAGATCAGCGTCAGCACGACGATGCCAATCAGGAACGGGGCGAGAATGATCCACAACCAGAAAGTCCCGACGCCCAGCCACATGAGGTATTCACCTTGCTTTCCCAGGTTGCCCGCTTTATGGCTTTGTGCGTTGCCGAGGTCGTGTGAGTAGAAATGCGTCAATGTCGGCGACCAGTTTTGCCGATTATCAGGATTATAGCGGGTTCTCCGCCCGGCGGTCGTCCTGCGCGTGCTGAATCTTTCTCGCGCCGCCGACGGACGCCACTCACCAGATCCTGACGACAGAAGAGACCATTCCCACGACCGAACCGGCCGATGGGGACGGGAGATCAGAATGAACGCGATGGAACACGCCCGTTCGGGAATTCGCTGGATGGCCTGTCTGGGACTGGCCGTCGCGATCCTCGCGCCTGCTCATCAGTGCCTGGCGCTCGCTCCTAAAGTGATCCGGTTTGAGTCCGCTGACGAGGCGGCATCCAGGGCCCCCGCTGTCGCTCTGATCGGAGCCGTGCAGTCACCGGGAACTTATAAGATCTCCACCGAATCGATTTCGCTGCAGGATCTGATCGCCCGGGCTGGCGGTCTGAGCGACTCGGCTGGTCGTAAAGTTCAAATTGTCCGAGGGGGTCGGGCGGGTGTCGTCCTACTCTACACGCCGGAACTGGAATACAAACTTCGTCCCGGAGATGCTGTCGTCATCGAACAGGCCGCACCGAGCCGGGCTCGCACGGTGTCGTTCACGAATTCCGAGAAAACCGATTCCGTTGCCGTGGTTCGCAGTCAGCAACAGCAGGCGGCGACCGGAAACGCAGACAAAGGACATGTCGTCCTGCTGGGCCTGCAGCCTCATCCGGTGGTGATGCCGTTGTGGGAATCGGGGCTCACGATCGACAGCCTGCTTACCCAGTGGCTGAAGCAGCCAGCGGATGTGGCGGGCGGGACCGTGGTTCTTGCCGGTGATCGCTCCCGCACGAATCCGGGGCTTCTTTCCGATGGCATGGTTATGTCCGTACCGTCGCGGATGGTCATCGCTAAAGACCTGCCGCGACTGCCCGGCATGCTGGATGTCGCCGAAGAGGTGTCGACACCGGCGCGTTCCAGCGAACCGCTTGCGAAGCCGACGACCCCTTTCGCTCAACCCGGCTGGTCGAAAGATTCGGCTTTGAAGGCAACAGGCAACGATATCTCGACCGATCTGGCTCCAGTACCACCCATGCAGTCGATGAACGGCGCTGCCACCAATTCACAGGCCGAGGAACCGACCACACAGGAACTTTCGGTTCTGCCTCCGGAAACCGGATCAAGCGTTCCGGGGCTGTCTGTCCCGTCTGCGTTGCCGAATCCGACGGCGAATCCGTCTCCCGCAAGTCCTTCCATTGCGAAGGGGGAAGCTCCGGTTCGTACCGAACAGGCGGAACCGCGCGTGGCTGCTCTGGTCATTCCCGGCACCGAAGATACGCTGACCGATGCGACCGGGCTCGATCTGTTCGAAGAATTCAATTCGACGCCTGATTCCTACATCGTGACCCGCAACGAAGGGAACCCGGACCATCGGGATGAGATTCACATGGCCGCTGCTGGCGAGGTGGTGCCCAATCCGCACGAACGGCCCGGTTCTTCGAGTGCTTCGCTGATCGGCTTCGTCGCGGGAGCGATCGTCGTGATTGGCGTGGTGACAGTCATCTTCGCTTCCATCCGGGCTCATCTCAGCCAGAACGGACTCTCCGAAGAACTGCCTCAGCCGGTTCGTGAAAAACCTGTTCGCCGGGCCGTGCCCGTTCAGGAACCGGAGGCGACCGCGGAGAAGTCCTCCGGAGTTGAAGACCGCGTGCCGGTGATCGAAGAACGAGTGCTGCTGCCACGGGAGATGAAGTTCTTCGGCAAGCCCCACATGCAGTATGAATTCCGAATCGATGCGGCTCACGAAGTTCCGCGGCCTCACATTTCGACCGGCGCTCGCGCAGAGCGGGAAAGTCGATCGTCAGGGCCGCACTTCCGTCGTTCGGTGACCAAAGACGATGTTCAATGGCAGGGCCAGACCGGTCTCTGCGAGTCCGAGTATTCCCTGTTCCAGCAGTCGACCACTTCGAACTCCTGAGCTCGAATCGGAGAGGCGTTCAGACGGTGACGATGCACACAGACAGGAAGTGGATTGACCATGCAGATCGCAATTGAATTTGGTGGCGGCGAGTTTCGGTCGCTGCGTCGGGAAGGGGGCCGGTTACTGGCTCGTCGCGTTCCCACAGACTACGTGGTCGTCAATTCGCTGGAAGCTCAGCGGCGTTTGCTGGAGCGTCATGGAGAAGGATTCGCGGCCTGCGATGAAGGGCTGCTCGTTTATGGCGTGGCTGCCCGCGAACTGGCCGAGCTGCTCTCGATTCCTCTGCAGTCTGTTCTCGAAGATGGACGGTTGCGGCAGAACGATCCGGTGTCCCGGCAGCTGCTGGGCGCTCTGGTGGAAGGATTGCTGCCCCCTTCTCCGCCAGCGGGTGCACGCGGACTGGTGATCGCTGCTCTCAGCGATGAGCCCTCGCTCGATGAAGAACACGACCTCGAGTTCCTGAGCCACCTGGTCAAACTGCGGGGTTACACTCCAGAAATGATTTCGCCGAGTCTCGGACTGATCTTTGGAGAAGGCTCCGACTTCGGCTACTCCGGGATCGCCGTTCATCTCGATCACGGTACGGTCGATGTCTCGATCACGTTTCAGACGCGGCAGGTGGCTGCGTTCACGCTCCCGCTCGGTGGGGCCCGGATGGATCGGGAGATCGCTCGTTCCGAAAAGAGCTACGTCCGATTGCAGGACGGCCGCGAAGCTCTCGATGTCCGACCGATTCAGGAATGGCGGGAAGGCGTGCTGACGCTGAACCGCATTATCGATCCGCGAACACTCGAACTGCAGAACCAGTATCGGGAACTGGCCCACATCATCCTGTTTCGCCTTCAACGGGAACTGACGCCGCGATTGCGGAACCAGTTGCCGCGACGACTGCCGCTCATTATTGGCGGACCGCTCGCCAAGCCGGCCGGGCTGGAGCACATCTTCTCGCAGTCGCTGCTTAACGTGAACCTGCCGCTGCAGGTGTCCGCGCTGCATCGCGTGACCGACTTCCGCTTCGCCTCGCTGCGTGGCGGCCTGCTGCTCGCTGAACTCACGCAGACTTCGTCGCTGGTAGCCGCATAGTGCATTCTCTCGCTTCTCCTGCTGGGGAAGCATGAATCTGCTCGGGTGCCGCCCTCGTCGGCCGGCGTCCCTGATTCGCGGAGATTTCCGCTGGAATGAGGGGCTTCGTTGATCCGAAGCGTCCCTCGGCTCGTTCTGATCTCACGTGAGCCCGACCCCTGGCCTCGCCCAAGTGCATTCGTTGCCAGCAGTTCCGGCAACGATACTGGATTTTCGCTCCCTGAGTGGTGAGAATGGGATCGGGGTGCGTCGCTCGAGAGACGGCGTCCGTCTTGCGACTTGAACCGGAGATACGTGAACATGGGCAGTAACGAACGACCCCGGCCGAGCAGCCTGCTGCCATTCTGGCTCTGCTCTCTTGCGGTATGCCTGTCGGCCATGCTGGCGTCACCCACGCTGCATGCCGACGAAACCGATCTCGAGCCGGTCGTCGATGAAGCTGTGGAGAAGGAAGCGGGCCCCAGAAAGACGCCCGTCGCCCGCTACGTGGTCGTCGACAGTCCCGTCGATGACAGTGTCTTCCGGACCGTTCGCAACACCGCACTGAAATTGCAGGAACTGGCCCGCACCGAAAATCGCCCGGCCTTTCTGATTCTCGAAATCCGACCGGGACAAAGCGAGTTCTACCAGGTCCACGGCCTCGCGAAGTTTCTCACGTCCTCCAAAATCGATCGCGTGAAAACCATCGCCTGGGTGCCGGAAACGGTGACCGGGAATAACGTCGTCATCGCGCTCGGCTGTCAGGATATCGTCATGCAGCCGGATGCCGAGCTGGGGGACATCGGCCGTGGGAAGGCGGTCGAACCCGATGAAGAACAGCTCGTGCTGTCGCTGGTCGATAAGCGCCACAACCTGCGACTCAACAGCGATCTGGTTCAGGGAATGCTCAATCCGCAGGTCACACTGCTCGTGGCGACGATCGAACGCGACGGTGTTTCCGAGAAGCGGGTCGTGACCGAACAACAGGCCAAGGTGCTGCGTGATAACGAGCTGGCCATCACCGATGTCGAAGTAATCAAGGACAAAGGTCAGCGGGGGATTTTCTCCGGGCAGGCAGCGCGCGAACTTGGCATTCTCGTGTCGCAGACGCTCGATACCCGAGCCGAACTGGCCGACCTGTACGGCATCGATCCGCAGAATCTGCGGGAGCATCGCGGTCAGGGCGAATCAACAGTCGTCAAGCTGATTGAAGTGACGGATATCATCGACCCGGTGCTCGAAGCCTTCATCCAGCGGCAGATTGAACGGGCTCTGGTTGAGGACGCCGAAGTGCTGATCTTCCGCATCGAATCGCCGGGTGGATATCTGATGTCCGGAACCAATCTGGCAAATCTGATCGCCGATCTCGATGAGAAGAAAGTTCGGACGATCGCCTACGTGCCCGATCATGCCATCAGCTCGGCTGCGATTACCGCGCTGGGGTGCGATGAGATCTACATGGGGCCCGATGGTCAGATCGGCGACGCCGGCGTGATTCAGCAGGAGTTCGACGGAGCCTTCAAACGCGTCCCGGAAAAGCTGCTCAGTCCGCTGCGGCAGACATTGAAATCGTTGGCCGAACGCAAGAATCGTCCTTCGGCATTGCTCGAAGCGATGTCGTTCAAGGATCTCGAAGTCTTTCAGGTAACGCACCGCGATACCGGTCGCGTGTGGTACATGAGCGAAGCCGAGATCAACGATTCCAATGGCGAGTGGATCAAAGGAGCACTCGTGCCGGAGTCGGCCAAGGATCAGCTGTTGACGGTGCAGGATGATCGAGCCGTTGAATTGAAGATCGCCGCCGGCGTTGTGCAGGACCTCGACGAACTCAAGGACCGCCTCAACATCCCGGCCGACGTGAAGCTCGATGCCGTCGGCCGGACATGGGTCGATACGCTGGTCTATATTCTGAACGATCCGTTCGTGACCGGATTCCTGCTGTTCGTGGCGATTATCTGCATCTACATCGAACTGCACTTCATGGTCGGAATCTTCGGCATCTGTTCGGCGCTCTGCTTCGGGATCTTCTTCTGGAGCCGGTATCTGGGCGGCACGGCCACCGGGCTTGAGATCGTGCTGTTCGTAATGGGGATCGCCTGCATTCTGATGGAGATCTTCATCGTGCCGGGCTTCGGCGTGTTCGGGGTTTCCGGCGGACTGATGATGGTCCTGTCGCTGGTGCTCGCGAGTGAGACGTTCAACAATATTGAACCGGAAGTCGATTCGCAGAAGTTCGTGCAGGTGGTCACGATGCTCACCGTGCCAATAGTCGCGGTGATTGCGACGTCGATGGTGATCAGCAAGTATCTGCCCCAGATCCCGTTTCTGCGCCACGTCGTCCTCACGCCCCCGGTCCGCAAACACGCCGGCGATACGGAGTCGCTACAGTTGAGGCCTGATCTGGCCAATCCGCAACAGGGGCTGCATGTCGGCTTGAAGGGAAAAGCGACAACCATTCTTCGTCCGTCCGGCAAGGCCCGCTTTGCCGATGAGATTGTGGATGTCGTCACGCAGGGACCCTACATCCAGCAGGACTCGCCAATCGAGATTATCGAAATGCGCGGCTCCCGCGTCGTCGTCCGCGAACTCTCCAGCGACGGCACGGCGTAAGCGGAAAGGGAACGGGCGGGCCACCCGTGCCGGGCGGGTGACGAAGTCACAAGAGGCTGCGCCATGGGTGAGATCTCAGGGAAGACCGGACGATTCCAGTACAAAACGCTGATGGCGCATCCTCTTGTCGCTTCCGCGACCCGCCCGCTGAAGCGGACGACCCACCCGTGAAGTCTCCAGCGATACCCCCGCATAATCTGGGATAGCCGCAGGCGTATCCCAGCAAATCGACGTCCGATTCTGAATGCCTCGTCGCACTCTCATTGCACCGTTCGGCGTGTTCCTGGGTATCCTAACCCGACGCGCGAGCGAGGGCGTTGGGCGAGCGTCCCTCACTGACGTTTCGGTTTTAGAGATCGACTCTTTGAGCGGGGATGTTGGCCGGTGCCACCATGGAATGGCACTCCCAGGTATCGATCAGACCTGTCCCTTCCCGCATCGGCCTGCTCAGAATCGATACGTCAGCAGACATTCTCCGTTGCTGAACAGGGAGATGGGGCCGTCTTCGGAAACCTTGATAACGTATCCGTATCGGGAGGCGGCCCGGGCGGCGTGCGTGCGGCCGCCGCCGGAGAGGAACGAAACTTCATAGGCATCCATCGCGATGATGGAACCACAGCGGAGGACTTTTCCTTCGCGGGAGACCACGGTCAAACCGTCGGACGTCAGCAGACCGATGGCCGCGTTGCGTCGGGCCAGAGCCGAGAAGTTTGTCTGATTGACGATGAGAGCCAGTTGCTCACCCAGCGGAGAATCATCGATGCGGCCGGCTTCCGGCGGCAACACGGAATCGTCATCGGGAAGCAGGACGACGGTCCCCTTCCGCATATCCGACACGGCGAACAGCGTGGGAATCAGCGTCTGTAAGAGTTCTTCACACAGTCCGTGTTCGCGAAGGACTTCGGTCAGGAGCTCGCGGTCGATGAAGTGCCACGCGCGTTTGTGACAGCGGAGCTGCTTTCCGTTGGGCAGGGCAATGTTGACATCGTCGTTGTTGCCAACATAACCGATCCACGTTCGCGTGCGTGTATTGTTCAGCATTCCTGAGAGGTGATTGTTCGAGACTCGAGCCGCCATGTCGTAATGCCGAGGCTGCAGACAGCGGACGACACCGTGCACGACCTGCTGGTTGTCGACAACGTAGAAGGCATTCCGCCCGTCCACATATCGGTACGACCCCGGCTTGGAAAAGAACTTCGTCCGCAGCAGCACCTTCTGATTGAAACGCTCGAAGACATACAGGTTCTCATCGAGGTCTTCGAGAAACGGATTGATGTCGCCAACGAAGACAAACCCCGAGGTACACTTCGCTCCTTCGTAGCGTTCGAGTGCAAGTTCCTGCAGCTGGTTGATCAGGAGCACCGGCGTCCAGAAGGTGTGAGCCTTCCGGTTCCAGACATACAGCGCGACCATCAGCTCGGCAAAAGAGTGGAAGCTGGCGATGCGGAGAGCGCTGCGGGTAACGCGGGCCTGATGCGTCACATACAGCGAGGCCACGACACGCTCGAAGCCGCGAAGCAGTTTCTGCTCGGCATGCGAGAACGGAAGCGTATCCCGACGGGCTTCCACCACGAATACAAGATCGCCATAACGGAGCCAGAGCAGCAGGAGGTGATCGCTGTGATAGCGGCCGGCCGTCTGTCCGTGGTAATAGGGAATCGCATAGCGTCTGCTGAAATCCCGTTCCGACAACTGCCGCGAAACGGTCTCAACGCTCGGCAACAGATCCCGGAGAGCCAGTTCAATGCCCAGGATCTGCTGATTCATGCTCGGCTCGGCTTAAGAGCGTGCGGCCGTGAGGGGCGAGATTGTCGCCCGATCGTGATTGTCTTACTCATGGTGCTCACCTCCCTGATCCCGTAAGTCCTGCATCCTCTGGCGAATTCGCCGTTCGTAGCCGCGATCGACCGGACGGTAATACTCGCGATCCTCGCCGAGATAATCCTGATCGACCCAGCCTGAAGCGGCATCATGAGGATACCGATATCCGTCTCCGTGTCCCAGTTCTTTCGCTCCCCGGTAGTGCCGATCCTTCAGATGCATCGGCACCGGCAGGATCTCGCGATGCTGAACATCGGACATCGCCTCATTAATGGCCGCGTAAGCCGCATTCGACTTCGGAGCACACGCGAGATACGTCGCCGCCTGCGCCAGAATGATGCGACACTCGGGCATGCCGACCATTTCCGTCGCCTGAGCAGCAGCCGTGGCGATCACGAGTCCGTGCGGATCGGCGTTGCCGATGTCTTCCGAGGCGGCAATCATCAAACGGCGGGCCACAAACCGTGCCGGCTCTCCGGCTTCGAGCATGCGGGCCATCCAGTAGATGGCGGCATCGGGATCGGAGCCACGAATACTCTTGATGAACGCGCTGGCGACATCGTAATGCTCATCACCGGTGCCGTCGTAGCGAATCGCTTTGCGCTGCATCGACTCTTCGGCGACTTCGAGCGTGACCAGTCGATCCTGCCCTTCGATCTCGGCCACCGAAAGCACGGCCACTTCGAGAGCATTCAAGGCCCGGCGGGCATCTCCGTCTGCGCCCTGAGCCAGGAACTCTAGAGCCTCATCGGTCGCCCCGACATTCGACGTGCCAAGACCGCGATCGCGATCGACCAGAGCCCGCTTGAGCAGATCGACAATGTCGGAACTTGTGAGCTGTTCGAACTCGAAGATCTGACTTCGGCTCAACAGCGGCGACACGAGGGCGAAGTACGGATTATCGGTGGTCGCCCCGATGAAGATGACCGTGCCTCGTTCGAGATCCGGCAGCAGAACATCCTGCTGTGTTTTGGTGAAGTGGTGGAGTTCGTCGACGAAGAGAATGGTCCGGCGGCCGGTCGCGGCGAGTTCGTCGCCCGCTTCTTCGAGCACGGCTCGAACTTCTTTCACGCCGCACGAAGCCGCGTTGAGCGAATACCAGCGGGATTTTGTGTGGCTGGCGACGAGCTGAGCGAGGGTCGTCTTTCCCGTGCCGGGCGGACCGTAGAAGATCAGCGAGCTGATGCGATTTGCCTGCAGCAGCCGGCGAAGCAGCCGCCCTTCCCCCAGAATGTGTTGCTGGCCCACGAATTCATCGAGCGAGCGCGGACGCATGCGAGCCGCGAGAGGACGGGCCTGATCCCGATGTTTTTGTTCCGCCTTGTCGAACAGTCCGGCCATAGGTCACGGGGGTTTATCGCGGACCGGGAATCTGCGGCAGGAAAACTGTCACCCGTGAGCTTCCGGCTCGAGTCCCTTCGCTCGCTGGGGAAGGAAAAAAAAGAAGTCTCCGCCACTGCCGTTCGAACGAAATTTGTTCTGAACCCGCATTCAAAAGGTGGGAATCCCGGCTCAGGGTCCCGTGGTTCACGCAGATGGTGACACGATTGCCTGAACACAAAAGTTCCCGCGGGAGAACTTGTAGGGCCAACAAATTAAGGTCCGGTGTCGCACAGGGCAGAGACTTGTTCTCTTCCATCATGTTACAATCGGGGAACCGCGAAACAAGTCCCCGCTCGCAAAATGGGATGCCGTCTGATGACTGACAACGAACACGAATCCCAGCCGCGGTCTTCGGCCGACGACAGCATGGCTTCTTCCTTTCGGGAAGCGATGCGAACCGTCTCTCATGTCACGACGTCGGTCTGCATCATGCTGCTGTGTGGCGGCATTGGTTACGCGATGGACCAGTACTTCGACACTCGGATTTTGGGGTTTTTCGGATTCGCCGGCGGCGCCTTTCTCGGCATCCGCTATCTCATTGCCCGGACGTCGGATCATTCGGACGGGGAACGGGGGCAGCGTCCTTCGAGCCCATCGGCAAATCGTCCGTAGGATGTTCCGGCGTGTGGAGAATCTCGACCGTTGGATTCTCGAGGACCACTGTTGCCGATTCAACATACACTCCGAGATGCCCTTCCGAGAACGACTCGTCGGAAAGACTGAGAAGGACGTTGTCGTCGATCGCGAATTCGATATACGTGTTTAAACAGAGCAGCGTGATATCGAATTCGAGCTGGTCGGTGTTTCGCCAGTATGCGGCCTGCAGTCGCTGATACTTAAAGGCCTGCTCGGAACTCGGTTCGTTGCGATGCCCCCAGGCTCGCAGCTGGGCGACGCCTTTGATCAGATCGAGCGAAAGGTGATAGCCATCGCTCGACTCTGGATCGATCCGGAACAGCAACCCGCATTTGCCGAGTCCGGACAGACGTAACTTCGTCTTCAGTCGGAACCCTTTGAAGACCGGGGAAAACAGAAACCCCTGAAAGCCGCCGCTGCTGACGACTTCATAACTTTCCGTTTCATCGTCGAAGGCGACCTGACATTCGAACTGATTGTACAGGGCGGCAATGGGGTTGAGTTCCCGGTGGGTCATTGTGCTTTCGACGATATCGTCGAAGGCTTCGATGGAGCGAACCGCCAGGCGTCCGTCGTCCAGTTGGACAATGCGTTTCGGAGGTGGCATCAGATTCTTACGATTCCGGATCTCCGCATCGGGCGTGTAGAAGTTCCAGAGCAACGGCCCGCGATCGTCCCAGCTGACGCGGCCGGCATAGTTGCCCCCTGCCAGGAGCACGTTGTCGTAAAAGTTGCCCCAGGGGCCTTCGAGGCTGGTGGAATGCCAGTAGCGGATCTTGGCATCTTCGCGAATGCTGCCGATGAGATAGTACCGGCCGTCGAACTTCAGGATGTTGGGAACCTCAATGTCATCGTACTGGCCGGGATGATGCAGTGGCTCGACCAGTTCGAAGCAATGGGGTGAAGTTTCTTTGGCCAGCCCGACGCAGCCGCGTCGAATGCTCGGTCCGGAAGGAACCCGGGCCGCCATGGCGAGATAGCCTTCGCCTTCATGCTGAAAGAAGTAAGGATCGCGAAAGCTGACCCAGGCGTGATCCGCAGCCGGCTTTTGTTCGTAGTGCGGCAACGAGGAACAAAGCGGCACGTAATTGCTGTCGCACGGAACCCCGGCCGACTTCGCGTTGGAGGAGTCCTTGAACTTTTCCCAGTGAATCAGATCGCGACTGCGAGCGATGCCGATCCGCTGGAGTGAGCCCTGATCGTCCAGCGACAGGCCCGTGTAAAACATGCGCCACCAGCCCCGTTCATGAGGATCGGGCGAGACGTGCATTGTCCAGAGCATGTAGTCGTCCCAGTTTCCCGGGTCGCCGATGAACAGGGCGTTCTCGATCCGCTTCCAGTTCAAGCCGTCTTTGCTGACGGCGTGGGCGATGAAATCGTGGTTGGGCAGAACGAGATGGAACAGGTGGTAGACACCGTCGTGCCAGAGGACGTCGACGTCCCCCATCGTTTTGAACTGGCTGACAAAACTGTTGTACATAGCTACGGCTCAGAGAAGGGAGTGAGGAAAGACCGGGAGATCGATCGCGACGATTGCCGCTCGGGACTAGGGGTTTTTACGGATGCCAAAGGCGGAAAACCTGGTGGAATCGGTATGAAAATTGAACAAACGGCGTGAACGCCATCTTTTCAAGAATGGCAAAGGCATTTAAAATCATTGATTGATGATTGGAATCTCTTCCCAACGCTTCGAGGTGAAAACACTGCGATGAGTCAGTTCCAGGTGGGCGATCACGTGATTTACCTGATGACCAAACAGTCATCGCATCCGACTTTGCGCGCGACGAAGGTGAGTCCAAGTGCCCACGGGGACCAGTACAATTATGTCGTTGAGAAGTTCTGGGTTGTTCGCGAGATCCGCGATGATGGTACCCTCGTCGTTCAGACACGCCGAGGTAAGGTCCGCGAGATTCTAGAGAATGACCCCAGTCTCAAAAAGGCGACTTGGTGGCATCGCTGGCTGTATCGGGATCGCTTCCCGGAATTGCAGACCGAGCCGGACTACCGGGAGAAGGTGAGCGCGTAAGCTCGCTGGACTGATTGCTCGTTGACCGCCGCAATCGCTCAGCGACCGCTCAGTTCGTCTCTTTAGGCTCGAACCCGGCCAGTTTGAGCTGAACCCCAAAGAGTTCCACCAGCTTTTCAATCGCCTGATCGATCGGTCCGGGCAGCATTGCGCCGGAGGCCTGACGATGTCCTCCGCCTCCAAAGTGCTCGGCGACGGGTGTCACATCGACACTTTCGCGACTGCGAAGGCTCGCCTTGAGCTGCCGGTTGGGCTGTTCCACCAGAATAAAGGCAGCCTGGGTCCCTTTGATTCGCATGCACTCGTTGACCAGATTCTCGGTGTCGGCCGGATGGGCTTTCGTCGCCGCGAAGTCCGCCTGAGTGACATAGGTGTAGACGAGTAGATCCTCGCAGGCGAGGCTGACACGCTGCAGGGCCAGTCCAGACAACTTCAGACGTTCGACCGAACCCTGCTCGTAGAGCAGGTTATAAAGCCGGGCCGGATCGGCTCCGGCGGCAATCAGCTCTCCGCCGATGCGCATGGTCACGGGATTGGTCGCCGGAAAACGGAACCAGCCGGTATCGGTGGCGATCGCGCAGTAAAGACAGCTGGCTTCCTGCATCGTAGGGACGTAATCGCACCACGTCATCAGCTCGTAGACGAGGCATCCCGTCGCCGGCGACGTGGTATCTTTGAACTCGACCGCCTGAAGATCGTCGGAGCTGACGTGATGGTCGATCACGATTTTCCGGGACTCGCTGCGCGACATCACCTTGCCGACTTCGCCCAACTGAATCCAGGCGCTGGTATCGAGCACGATATGGGCATCGCATTTGCGGATGAGTTCTGCCCGGTCGGGATGAGCATGCAGGGCTGCGACCTTGTTGTCCGGATCGAGAAACTGAAGATGAGCCGGCGTCGCGCCCGGGTTGATGATGTGAACCTGTTTGCCCCAGGATTCCAGCATGCCCGCCAGCGCCAGTTCGGAACCGAGTGCATCGGCATCGGGTCGGACATGGCTCGTCAGGACAAACGACTGATTATTCTTCAGGAGATCTTCTAAGGATGCCCAGTCAATGCTCATAATGCCGCTTCTCTCGCTCAGCTCGTTGCAGGGGCTTCCCTGCGGCTAGTCGGGGAGCCGGAGTGACACCCGCACCGGTTTAGTCTACAATTTTCGATTGGTTACCAGAATCGCCCCATCGGGGGTTCTCGTCAATTTGCAGGAAGTGATCCGTGACGGATAACGCAACCTCTCCACCGCTCGCCCGCTGGCGAAAAATGAAGGCCGTGGGCATTCCGCTGATCATTATCGCGATGATCGGTTTCATTTTCTGGAACGCCATGCAGCAGGAAGCCGTGGAAGAGCTTCCCCCGCAGGATCCTGTCGCGCCGGCTCAGGACCCGCTTCATGCTCCGCTTCCGCCTCCAGACCAGACCTCGGGCGATGCGACCTCGCTCTCACTGCCTGACTCGGCTGTTCCTCCCGATCAGCTGAGTCCCGAGCAGATCGAGAAGATTGTGGTCGGAGCCTGGAAGTCGGAATACTATGGGGACCGGTACCTGACCGTTCGCGACGATGGCACTGCGACGATTTACTTCCACGCCAATGCTTTCGCGAGTATGTTTGTCGGATCAAAGCTGAAGATTGAATACGACTGGTCCTACGAACCGGCAAAGAACCACGTCGTCTTCAGGATTACGGGGGGCGGACCGGAGAAGAGTCTGGCCTACGTGAAAAAGATGTGGGGCTCGGAGCAACGTCAGATCGTCTCCAAGCTCTCGAAATCGGAACTGCACCTGGTTGACCTGGACGGCGAAACGAAGCACCTGTGGAAACACCTCGACGAGATTCCCCGAAACGTACTGGCCACCATCGCTCGATGAGCCGGCTCTCTCCCCCTCGAGCCGAGGCTCCCCCTTATCGTCCCAAGTTTCGCTCCGCTCTCGGACCGGCTGGTTCGGCCTCGCGAAAAGATTCGAACGGTCCCTGGGAATTGCTGATCGCGGGGGATTTCAACGATCGTCATGTCGATCTGCTGGAAGCAATTGTCGAGCTCCCCCGGAACAGCTCGGGCACGATCTATTTCGATTCCAACGGCGGCAGCGTCTACACGGCTCTATCGCTGGTCTCGCTCATTCAGCTTCGCAATCTGAAGGCAACCGGGATTGTTCTCGGGGAATGCTCTTCCGCGTCTCTGCTGCCGTTTGCGGCCTGCCGGAAGCGTTATGTGATGCCGTTCTCGACGCACCTGTTCCATCCCATGAAATGGGAAAGCGAAGAGAACGTGCGGCTCGAAGAAGCAGCCGAGTGGACGCGGCATTTTAAAGAGGTGCAGGAGACCTGTGATCGGCTCATGGCGGAGATGTTTCCCCTCGACCGGGATCTGCTGAACTCCTGGTCGATTCCGGGGCGGTTTGTCTCAGGAGCGGAACTCGCCAAGGCCGGAATCGCGGAACTGATTGAGCCGGGCTCCGATCTCACGCAACTCCAGTTGCCGCGGTCGTAAGCACGATCAGCCATGGCACGATCAGAATCAGATCGGCCAGGACCGGTTTAAGATCGTTGGAGATCGGCAACACATCGAGCATCGCCAGAAGAAGAGCGGCGAGCATCGTTCCGAACTCAAGCTCTGCTGGAAGTGGCCCACCAATCAGCATCCCTCCCAGAACTCCCGCGGCGAACAGGGCGAGATAGCGGTAACTGCCGACAATCCCCGGATGCCGGGTCGCAATCGTCCATTCGCCCGCCTGACGATCTTCCTCGACCTCCCAACAGGAAATGCCCAGGCAGTTCAGAAAGGCCAGCAACAGGCAAACACCGCAAAAGGGAGTCGCAATAATGCCGAACCAGCTCCCCGTGGCATGGATCGCGGGAAAGAACACAATTGCGGCCAGAAAGTAGACGCTGACCACGAGTTCCCGCGGAAGGTAGAAGCGGAATCGCGGCCAGCGGAGACAGACGAGGAAATACGCAACAAGCGTCATCACCAGCACGATCCCTGCCCTAAGATCACTGCTGCTGACAGTCTGTTCGACGAGCAAACCCGCCATTACAGCGACGATCAGCCAGACGATCCCCAGGGTTCTGCGTCGTTGACGTACGAACTGATGCCGCCCGATAGCGACGTGCCTTTGATCGGCCATGAGCGTATCGAGCAGACGATCGCCGGAATAAACCAGCCACGTTCCCAGAAGCAGCAACAGACGTTCTGACCAACGCAGCTGCACCGCGAAAAGCCGGGCTGCCAGATCCTGCCAGGCAATGGCCGCCAGGGGGGCATCGAGGCTCAACGCATTGAGCAGCAGCAGGAATCGTGAAAGGAAAGCGGGAACCGTCATTGCATCGGAATAATAGGCGAAGCCCCGCGGAAATGCGCTTTCGATGACGAGTCGGCAGAGCCAGGTCACCCAATGAAAAATGCCATGCCTGAAAGCAGGCATGGCATCGTGTTCTTGATCAACGGCAAGGTTGCCGATTACCTGGCGGCCTGGACGTCCCACCACCAGCGACCCGGAGCCAGTTCACCGGCTTCGGCCTGCTCGGCTGCGTCTTCCAGCCGTGGCGAAGCGGTCACATTCGACAGCGGAGTGGCGACATTCACCTGCACACCACCGGCAACCTGAACCACGATGTTACGTCCATTGTAGACCTTGTAGTTGACGACCGAGTCGACAACTCGCGGAGCATCGTAGCGAGCCGGCTGATAGGTGCCATCGGCTGCGAAAGCTCCCAGGTCCCAACCGGTCTGAGCGGTCAGGTTCTCCCGCTGAATGAGAGCGGCGACCAGAGCCAGATCGAAGATGTTCTGCAGGTCGGCAAAGATCAGATCGTCGCGAGACAGATCTTCGTAGTGCTGCGTAAAGTTCGATGCGAACTGCTGGTTGTTGGCTTCGGCGGTGCCGGTTTCAACCCGTTCGCCGGCCTGATTGATGAACTGGTTTTCCGACTGGCAGAGAACCGAAGAACCCTGCAGCTCGTAAGCGTCGCCGTCGCTGCTCTTAAGGATGGCATCGCACTTCAGCGACAGCCACCAGCGGAGAGCATCGATGGTCGACATATCCGCAGCCTGCGACGGAGTCATCAGGTCGAAGTAGTCGGGAATGTGAGCTCCGGCGTCGAGCTTGCCGATGCCGATCAGCTTCATCCGGTAATCGGCTTCGACGATCACGCGAGCGACGCGGCTGTCGGCCGGGATGCCGTAGATGGTCACGTCCTGCTCGCCGAGCTTACGCTGAAGCTGATTGGTCCAGGAGCGGACGGCACGAGACGACAGCGGGCCGGAAGCCTGAGATGCGGTCACGTAATCCTTGAGTTCCCGCAGACCTTCCTGACGGGGATCGATCGAGCAGCCGAAGATGCCTTCGCCGCCCGGTCCGAAGGTTCGCAGGACGGTAACGAGGTCATCGAGCTGGAGCGTCGGCACACCTGATTCCGCACTAACGGGAAGTCCCGTGCCGGTGTAGTTCCAGCCGGCAGCCGGACCCGCGATCACGATCTCGCCAGTTTCCGGATACACGAAGACGTTCGTCACGGCATACAGACCAGCCAGGTTGGCCATCGATTCAACAACAGGCAGGCCCTGAGCGAGACGGTCATTAATGGCGGCTTCGAGGCGGTTCAGAGAAACCATTCGCAGCGGAGCGGCCTGCGACATGTCGGTGTTCAAATCAGCCTGACGAGCTTCGAGAGCGAGTTCTTTCAGGCGGTTGTTCTGTTCGGTGGTCGTCAGACGAGCGACAACGCCATTGGCGTCGACATGAATCCCCCCGCCGGAATCGAAGTCGGTGATCGTTCCCAGGCCACCCAGTGCTTCCCAGGTTTCAGGCGCGACAACCGTTTCGATGAGTTCAATCAGCGATTCGAAGTCGGCTCCACCCCCCTGGAGAGTCTGCTGACGAGCATGAGCAGCGGTCGCGGTGGCTCGCGAAGCGTTGAGCGGCATCTGCCGGGCGGTGGCTCGTGCAGCAGCCAGTTCCCCGTCCTCGGCCTGTTCGGCGGCAATCTGCGTGAGCAGCGATTCGCGAACGGCCTGATCTTCGACGGACCGGGCGAGGTCCATCGCGGCGACAAACTCGCCAGCTGCCAGGTGAGCGGAGACCTGTTCGGCTGGTGTCGCCGCCTGAGCTGCCGTGGTCAAAACGCCAGTCAGACAGACGGAAGCCGCGATTTTCAGCAGTCCGCGGGCAGAAGAACGGGAAGGATCAACATGGCTCATGATGCGAGACCTCTTCGAGGAGCGTTGTGGCAACCTATCCTGGTAGTATCAGCAGCACTGCTCATCGGCGCAACTCAAGGCGCGCTCCAGCAGAATAGAATAAGGGCATGCTTCTTAGGATCGTCCACGTCTGAAGCAACGTCAAGCACTTTCCCGAAAATCAGGACGTTTCGCCAATCGAGCCCGGCTGTGCTCGAAAGAATGCGAACAGCCGCTAGAATGATGCGTCCGATTGGGCGCCTCACGTTGCTGTTTTAACTGTTCTTCACGACCTGTGGATTGCGACGATTGTTCGGATCGGGCGTGTTTTGCGGGCTGCTTATCCCTTCCATCCTCATGCCTGAACTTCCCGAAGTCGAAACGATGGTTCGCGGCATCCGCGCTGCAGTGGAGGGAGCCACCCTCACTGGAGTGGAGCTGCCGGTGTGCGCCTGTCGCCCGATTTCGATCAAGCCCGACTTCAAACAGATTCAGGAACGCGTCGCAGGACGCGAAATCGTCGAGGCGTCGCGACGCGCCAAGCGGGTCGTGTTGCGGCTCGATAACGACGATCGATTCGTCGTCGAACCTCGAATGACCGGGCTCGTTCTGCTCGAAGAGGCGCCCGATGAGACGCACTTTCGGTTTGAATGGCATCTGTTGCGGAAACGACGACGATCCATTCTGCGTTTTTGGGACCGTCGCGGACTTGGCACCGTGCGGCTCTTCACGGCCGAAGAGTACGAACGGGAACTTGGCCCTCCGAAGCTCGGCCCCGATGCTCTTGAGATGACACCCCAGCTGTGGGCGACGCAACTCGGCCGAACGGCTCGTCCGCTGAAGGTGGCGCTGCTTGATCAAAAGCTGGTCGCCGGCATCGGCAATCTGTACGCCAGTGAGATTCTGCATCTGGCCCGGCTCTCACCGCATCGTCCGGCCAATTCGCTCGAGCGAGCCGAATGGAACCGGTTGAACAAGGCGACCCGGCAGGTGCTCGAACTGGCCATCCGTTATGAAGGGTCGACGCTCGGCGATGGAACCTATCGCAACGCGCTGAACAAAGATGGGTCCTACCAGAACGAACATCGGGTTTACATGAAGCACGAGCAGAAATGCCCGACGTGCCGCAAAGGCACGATCGAACGAATTGTCCAGGCCCAGCGCTCGACGTTCTTCTGTGCAAGGTGTCAACCAGAGTGAGCTGCGGCCGGGGATGCGAAGGTGTGGCAGGCCCGGCTGGTCATGTTTTCCGGAAAGCACTGCCGGGCCAGCCAGCAATGGCACCCTTCCTGCAGGACGTGCCAGTTCCTTACTGCTTTGCGGTTCCGCTAAACCGACTCAGGCTGCGTGGCTGAGCCCGCTGCGTCATTCTGCAGGCTCTTCTGAATCCAGCCCCCGCCGAGGACACGGTCCTCGTCGTAGCAGACGAATGCCTGACCGGGGGCGACACCGAACTGAGGGGCGTCGAAGTGAGCCGTTAGAGTCCCATTGTCGTGAACTTCGATTTCACAATCGGCCGGTTTATGTTGATAGCGGATCTGAGCCTGGCAGCGGAACCGGCCCGGCACATCGACCAGCCAGTTGACCCGGTCGGCAATCAGTCCCGATCGGCCGAGTTCTTCGTAATCCCCCAATACGACTTCGCGAGTTTCCGGACGAATCTCCGTCACGAACTTCGGTGTGCCGAAGGCGATGCCCAAGCCGCGACGCTGACCGATCGTGAAGTGCTGATAGCCGGGATGCTCGCCAAGGACTTCGCCGCTGGTCGAGACAAAATTTCCGGCGGTTTCCTGCCTGCCCCGATACTGCTCGACGAAGCGACCGTAGTCGTTGTCGGGAATGAAGCAGATTTCCTGGCTGTCCTTCTTGTTGGCCGTGTCGAGTCGAGCCGCTCCAGCCAGCTCGCGAATCCGGGGCTTCTCGTATGAGCCGACCGGGAAAAGGATATTCGGCAGCAGTTCACGAGAGAGGCCGAACAGCACATACGACTGATCTTTGGATCGATCCACGCCGCGACGCAGTTCCGGTTCGCCGGACGGACCCGGCAGAATTTGAGCGTAGTGGCCGGAAGCGATCTTCGTGGCTCCGACCTGTTTGGCGAACTCCCACAGGCGGCCAAACTTCAGCCAGTTGTTGCACTGCACGCACGGATTGGGGGTACGGCCCGCGAGGTACTCTTCGGCGAAGTAATCCTTGATGCGACTGAAAGCATCCTGGAAGTTCAGCGCGTGAAACGGAATGTCGAGTTCATCGGCCACGCGACGGGCATCGGCGGCATCCGAAGCGCTGCAGCAGCCCTGCTTGTGCGACTTCACGTTAATGACGGGCAGAGCACGGGGATCGTCCAGTGAGCAGGTATCGTCGGTGGCTCCGGAGCGCATGAACAAACCGATGACTTCGTAACCCTGCTCCTGCAGCAGGTACGCAGCCGCCGAACTGTCGACTCCTCCACTCATTGCCAGAACAACGCGTTCAGCCATCCCGATTCACCACCTGCAGTTCCGAACAAACTTATCCACATGTTTCCGACAACAATCGATCCGGGGCTCGCATTCCGAATGCTATCGTCGGCCCTGGTGTCCTTCGTTCATTCTCACGGCTACGGGCGGAAACTCAACCGAGCCGTCCGATCCGCGCATGGAAAAAGCGACCAGCAGAACTGGTCGCTTCATCGAGTCACCGTAGAAACAGGTCGCTTAAGACTTTTTCTTGGTGGATTTCTTAGCGGCCTTTTTGGTCGCTTTCTTGGCGGTTTTCTTCACAGCCTTCTTCGCCGACTTTTTCACGGTCTTCTTGGCAGCTTTTTTAGCGGCCTTCTTGGCGGTCTTTTTGGCTGCGGTTTTCTTAGCCGCAGTTTTCTTGGCTGCGGTCTTCTTAGCGGTTTTCTTTGCAGCTTTAGGGGCTGCGGTTTTCTTTGCCGCTTTCTTGGCTGTCTTCTTGACGGCTTTCGTCGCGGTCTTCTTGGCTGCCTTCTTCTTGGCCACTTTCACTCCTCCTCAGAGTTCGAGTGTGGAGAGGTTTACCGCTGCTTACCGGGCGATGAATTTTCGGCAAACCGCTTCCACGGTGATGAGTCCTTTACCAGATCATCCTCCTTTGAATGATCCGGTGTCCCTGATATTCCGGTGTGGTGGTCAGCTCGAAAAGAACTTATGTCGAATCGAATTGACCGTCACCCCTTGCCATCTAAGGACTTACACGAATTCGCCTAAATGTAAGGTTTTCCTTGAATAACGCAAGAGATTTTTCATTCGAAAATCAACCGCTCAGGGCTCCAATTTCGGTCAAAAAAACGGTCCTTTCGAAACCCCATTCCGGACCCGGCAACGGCAACCACGTAACCGGTGCGAAACGCGGATCGATCCCCGAAGGCGCTGGAGTGGACCCGGTGTCGCCGGGTCACTTCGAACCTCGGAACAGGACCCCCTTGTCGCTTTCGATGAGTCCGCGTTCATAAAACCCCATGTTTTGCTGATGTTTGCGCAAGGGGAACTCCGGCGAAGCGAAATCACTCCTTGTTCAAGACCGGCTGAGCAATACCGTAAAGTCCACTGAAGTAGAGCAGTGTTTGTTCGAGCGAATAATGGTCGCTCGAGAAGAAAGTCTACTGCAGTAGACATTATGCCGGCGGCGCAGGGAGGCAGTTCTTACCGCATGTGCTGGTCGAAAATCGTTCAAAGATTTTTTCGTTTTTTTGAACTCTCTTTGCATGAAAACACGGTTTTCGCGTCGTGCGGTGTCATCTTTTCGAATGAAGTCATGGCACGATCGCAGGGTAATCAACGATGGCTTCATCGCTTCCAGATTCAGTGAACACGCACGGTCGGGAGTCCGGCGCTGGCGACGTGTCATGGTCTCATCGTCGCCGGTTGATGAACGAACTTTTTTGTCTGTTCGCCAGCAGAACGCGAAGACGTCAACTCCGGTTTTGCTGTGTCTCAAACTGAACCATTTGATTGCAACTTTTACAGAGAAAGGGCCGCTGGGGAGGGTCGAAATCAGCGCAGTGTCACAAACTGGAGTTGATCGCCCCGGTCGAGACGCTGCACTTCCCGAAAACGGCGAAAAACAGTACGGTTCCGCACCCTTCTCGCCTCTCTCTTTTCCTTGGTTTGTCGACGTGAAACGGCACACGCCAGCCGCAACGAAGCACGCTCGGGCAACGTTCGATTCTGTTGCCTGTTTCCGGTGCGCGCACGGGCTGAAATTCGGGATGGGAACGTCGCTTCTTTTGATCGCGGCACTGGCTGGGTCGGGATGTCACAGCCTCGATGGAATGCAGCAGTTTGCTTCGACTCACGAAGTGGGCCCTCGTTCTTCAAAACAGAACGGAACTGACGAGCTGCCGCCGGAAATCATTTCACATCGGAGCCAGCTTGAGAGCCAGCAGTGGCAGAGTGGTGAACTCTGGCCGGGTCCCTTTGCTGGCCCCGAAGCGCTACTGGCGCTGAAATCGACGCCGCGTTTTCGCTGGTCGATTGCAACGTCGGAAACGCAGGTGGCCTCTGCCGACGAACAGGTGCCAGCGAGTGACGCGGCGAACGAGACGACAGCTTCCGCCGAGGAAGCGGTCCGCGACACGACCCCAGAGACATCGCACTCTCGGACAACGTTGAGTGCCTGGTGGGTCCTTTCCGGGCAGAATGATGCGGCGGGCTGGAAGGCCTGCGTTTTGCTTGCGCAATCTGCACCGGAAAAGCTCGATACGAAACGGATGAAGTTGCTGCATGCGATCGTCGCCGGTGAGGTCTCGGTCCATGAATCGAGTCCGTCATCAGGCGACACCCACGAAGACAGTTCGCAGGGCTCGCGATTCCTCGATCGTTTCAGGTCGCCGAATGGAACGGACGGATTGCCGTCGGAGACGACGGTTGATCCGCCGGCTGAGGAACCGGTCGAGGTCGTTCTCGCTCCTGAGCTACGAGCTGCCGCTGCCGAGGCGTGGTGTTTTGCGCTTTCGCGACGTCTTCAGGTCGAGGAACAAACTTACCGGGATGCAGGCCTGTTGCTGATGCGGGAGGATTTGCCGACCGTGGTTCGCTGCGAACTGTTTCGCGGTGTCGCGCGGGGCGTCGCCCCCCGTCGTATTCCGGGATTGAACGAAGCTTTGCAGGGAGCTGAGGGGTTGCAGCCGGAGTTACGTCTGGCGGCACTCGATGCCTGTCTTGTTCATGCGCTTCATCATCCGGTCGAAACTCCTTCGGTCTCGCGGGATGAGCCTGACCTGGTCACCGTCGATCTTGCCAGACTGGACCCTGAGGAAATCTGGCCGCCGGCGTTGTGGAAGCTTCGCTGGGAGGAGTCGCCGGCAATCGTCAAGCGATTTGGACACTGGCTCGCCCTCACTGGCAATCCTCTGGCCGAGTCTTATCTGGGTGAGAAGTTGAACCATCTCAACGCAGACGTGAAACAGTCGGCGGTCTGCAGTCTGGGTCTGATCGCGACCGATTCGAGTGAAGCTTTGTTGCGGGAACGTCTGAAGCGGGATCAGGGACGGCAAAAGGCTGTTGCCATGCTGGCTCTCGGATATCGCGACCCCGGTGTCGTCTACCGGCAGATTCACGATTCCGATCCGAGCGTCCGCCGGTATGTCGCCGAGTTCGCGGGACGCCATCCCTCGCACGAAGCGCGCGTTGCTTTGCAGGAAATGGTTGTCGACAACGATCCGGCGATCCAGCTTGTCGCCGTGCAGGCGGTCGAAAACTGGTCGGCTGCCGACGCGTTTCCCATTCTGTCGACCGCCTTTCAAGAGGGCGTGTTAAAGACACGCCGCGAGGCTCGCCGGCTTTTGGAACAACAGTTCGATCTGGTGATTGCCGCGATTGAAGACACCCCGGAACAGCGACGTACGATTCTCGATCAGATCCGACAAAACCACGCACTCGCCCTGGCTTCGGAAACGGCGTCTGTCCCGATGGAACGGCCAGTCGAGTCCGTCACTTCGTATGAGGAAATCGAACGTCAGATTCGGAGCCTATTGCAGAAGCTGATGGCGGACGAACAGTCAGCCGAGCAGCGTGTGAAGGTGAACGCCGAGTTGAAGACCCTCGTTGGGAGTCATCCCCGTTATCTCGATGAGGCCTTGAGAACGCAGCCCATGACTTCGTTGAGAAAGACCCTGCTGCGACTCGCGGAGGTTCCGATCGAACGTTGTCAGACGGTTCGAGAGTTGAGTGATGCGGAACTGCATCGACGAAGGAAAGCGGCTCGCGAAATTGCGAGTTGGGCAGATGGGGAAACACTACCCGAGTGGATTCTGCTCGTGCTCGCGGATGACCTGAATCGCGAACAGGATCCCCAAGTTTGCCGCGCAATCATGACAGCGATTGCCCACGACACCACCCCGGCTGCGCGAGCTGTCGCGGAAGTCGCACTCCGCCATCCCTGGTCGGACGTGCGTGTCTTAGGCTGCCAGTATGCGGCACAGCATCGGTTGCCTCAGCTCGCCCCACTGCTCTTGCCGCTGCTTCAGGAACGAAACGCGACTGTCCAGGTCGCCGCGATCGAAGCGGCCGGACTCTGTCGGAATCCGCTCGTCATTGACGGGATCTCTCAATCGGAGGCTGCAGGCCGGAGTGGACTGCGTTCGTTGCTTGGCACGGTGAGTGGCAGTATGGAGCTTCGCGTATTGATCGCCCTGGCTCGTCTGCAGAATGACCAGGGGCGGTCCGAGTTGATCAAGCTGACCTACTCGCCGGCTCCTGAACAGCGGCGGCTGGTGGTGGAAGCGATTGCCGAACTGGAAGATCCCTTCTTTCAGGAGTCGTTGCTGAACATGGGCTGGACCGAACAGGATCCCCAGGTTCGCCGAGTCCTGCTCGATGCGCTGGAACGGATGGTCGACCCTTCCCGTCGTCCTGAAATTCGTGCAACAGCGACCTACGATGAGAAGATCTCGGCCTGGGCACAATGGACCGAAAGCGGAGCAGCCGCAGAACGCCAGTAAGTGTCCTGATCGGGGTGTTTCCCGGATTCTTTCCTCAGATTGCCTGATCGTCAGAAAATCGGGGGCTGGACTCAGAAAGCGGGAAAGAGGCTGGAAATCGGCACAGGGACTGCGAATACTGATGGCAGAGCCTTGAGTTTCCCGATCCTGCAGATTTTACGCCCGCATCCCGGTGGCAGATTGCTTCCGATTGCCTCTGAACTGGATCGTTTGCTCAGCCGTCGTCGATATGTCCTGTAGTGCGCGACCTTCCCAGGCGAGCTCGCTGATGACGTTTTCGGCTGGAATTTCGAGACGAAATGATCCAACGGCGCTCGCGTTCGTTATCAGAGTACTGCTGATGGCCCCGGCGGTTCGGGGAGAACTGATTGGTCGAGGGTGAAGTATGGCGGAACAGACTACCGGCACGGCACAGCTTGAAGACTGTATTGCACGTCTGAATGCCGGCGATTCGCTGGCACGCGGCGAGTTGCTGAATCTGACCTGCGAGCGGCTTTTGCGGCTCACGCACCATATCAAGCAGTCGTTTCCCAGCGTCGCTCGTTGGGAGCAGACCGACGATATTTTGCAGACCGCTTCGATGAAGCTTTACGAAGCGCTGCACAACGTCGAACTGAACGATGCCCGGCACTTCTTCCGACTCGCGGCCAAGAAAATCCGCGAAACCCTGCTCGATCTGGCCCGACATTACCAGGGGCCGATGGGCGTGGGAGCCAATCATGCCACAATGCCGCCGACGCCAGCTGATCAGAGCCAGGGACCATCGCTGCTCGAAGCCGGCGAACTGACGTGCGATCCCCGCCGCGTTGCCGAGTGGACCGAAATGCATAAGGTGATTGACTCGCTGCCGGACGAAGCCAAAGAGATGTTCGACCTGCTCTGGTATCACGAGATGTCGCAGGAAGAAGCCGCGAGCATCATCGGTATCAGTGTCCGTCAAGTGAAACGTCGCTGGCGGGATGCCAAGCTGCTGCTGGCCGAACGTATGAATGGCGAAGCTCCCAGCGTGGGGTAATAAGATCATGGATCAGGAGCAAAGGCAGGTTCGAAAGCTCATCCTGATCCCGCCCGTGCTCCTGGTCGCGAGCGTATTTTACGTCTGGTCGGCGGCTCCAGCCTTCATTTTGTCAGGGGCCCTGGCTGGCCGGGCACCGACGGTTGTTTCAGCGATCCGGACGATTTATGTGCCCGCGTTTCGGCTCGGTCGAACATGGCCTGAGGTGAACGAGTATCAGCTGGGGCAGATCATCTGGTGGTCCGATCAGACCGGGATCAATCCGATCGCATCCTTGAGCACTCCGACGAGGCATTGACGGCACCGGAGCCCTGTATTTCGCCTTGAGAGAACCAGGCAGGGACTCGTCTGCCCGGCTGCTGCTGCGTATCATTCTTGGACAAATAACCGTTCATTCCGTATCCTGACATCCGGACACGATGCCGTCGTATCATCCGGAATTCGGGCCCTTCGAGCCTCCTGCCCTTTTTCCTCCGATTGCATCGGTTCCTGTTTCCAGCGGTTTTCCGAAAAACCGGCCGATTCCAGGAGAAGAATCGACAAGTTGCCGCGTTCTCCTCACAGAGTCCGTCAGAATGTGGCGAGACACGGGAGCGAGAATGGCAGGGAATCGAGCGATGACCGACGCAACTCCGAATGCAGCCGTGTTGGATCCTCCGGCTGCAGATTGAGCCTCAGGCGACAAACATGACCACGGAAGAATTTCGAGTTCCCGACTCCGACGCCCAGACAATGGATTTTCTGCTCGATGCGTGGGAAGAAGCCATGGAGCGGGGGGATGCCACTGCGCCCGAGATCATCTGCAAGGATCATCCGCACCTGCTCGACGAGTTCGTCAATAAAACCGAGATGCTCGCGCGCGTGCACGGGAAGCTGGCTCCCAAACCGCAGGACAGCCCGCCGGGGCAACTCGCTCCCGGCCAACCCGAACCGGTTCCCAGCTCGCTGATTCACTGGAGCACCGACGTCAGCGGTCTCGACTATCACGCTCACGGCGGGCTCGGCATTGTCTTCCGCGGGTTCGATCAGCAATTGCATCGCGATGTCGCGGTGAAGTTCATCCGGGAACGTCGCCGCCGCAATCCGCTCGATCTGCAACGCTTCCGCGTGGAAGCCGAAATCACCAGCCGCCTGGATCACCCCGGTGTCGCCCCAGTTCACGGCTACGGCATGACCGATGCCGGCGTTCCCTTCTACACAATGCGGATGGTTGAAGGGCAGACCCTTCAACAGCGGATCGATGCCTTTCACAACAAGATGCGGCGTGAAGAACACCCTGGGGAACGGAGCCTGGAATTCCGCAAGCTGCTCTCGTCGTTCATCAGTGTCTGCAACACGATTGAGTACGCACACACACGCGGCGTAATCAACTGCGACATCAAGCCGGGCAACGTGATGCTCGGCAAGTACGGCGAAACCGTGGTGCTCGATTGGGGCTGTGCCAAGTATGTTGGCAGTGCCGGGCGGGCGCAATCGGTGGGGGAAGAATCACTCAAGCCGCTGTCTGATACCGGAGGAAGTACGGTTTCGGGGTCGACGGGTGGCACGCCGATCTACATGAGCCCCGAACAGCACGCTCAGGCTGAAGACATTGGTCCGCCGTCCGATATCTACGGGCTCGGCGTGACATTGTACCGACTCATCACCGGTCAGCCTGCCTTTCCGCCGGATAACTCGCTCCCGCAGATTCGGGAAGCCGTTCTCCGCGGTAAATTTCGCAAGCCGAAAGATATCTGTCCCTGGTTGTCGAAAGCCCTGGAAGCGATCTGCCTGAAAGCCATGGCTCTCGATCCGGACGACCGGTATGAATCCGCCGCGGCACTGGCTCAGGACCTGGAACGTTACCTTGGCGACGAAGAGGTCGATGCGTATGTCGAACCGTTTTCGCGTCGCGTGGCTCGGTTAATGCGGCGCCATCGAGGGATCTCGCAGGTGATCCTGCTCAGTGCACTCACGTTGATTCTGTTCTCCTCGGTTTTCGCCGTGGTGATGGGGCAGTCGGCCAATCGGGAAGCTGCCGCTCGTGAGCAGGCGATGCTGATGCGGAACCGATCCCTTCAGCTGGCGGCCCGGTCGGCAGCGACCTCCATGGCTTTGAAGATCAACGATGCCTGGCGAATTCTCGAGATCGAATCCAATTCGCGACGTTTGCAGGATGGCATGGCCGGCCCGGGGAACGATCCCGATCCACAGGAGTGGAATGAAGTGCAGGCCGTGCTCAATCAAATGGCGGCGACACACGCCCAGGCGACGCAGGCGTCGAGCTGGTTTGTGTGCAACAAAGACGGCGTGCAGGTCGCTCGGTATCCGCTCCTCGACGATGACGGGACAAAATACGACAGCATCGGCCGGAACCTTTCCTACCGAGACTATTTCCATGGCAACGGCCACGATCTCGCGGCTGGCGAGGTGGGAACACCGCCGCACATCAGTGATATTCATCTTTCTGCGGTTTACCAGAGCAGTAACACGGCCGACCTGAAGGTCGCCTTTTCGATTCCGATCTGGTCGAAGACGAATGGCGACGGGCAGCGCGAGTTTCTCGGCGTGCTCGGCTATTCCGTCGAACTCGGGCGTTTCGCGGTCCTTCGCGATGAAGCCGAAAGTCGGCGATTGCGGGAAAGTTCTGTCCTCGTGGATTTGCGGAATCCGGGACGGGCCGCGGGCAGCCAGTACGGCATGATTCTGCAGCATCCGGAGTTGAGCGCTCTGTTACAGGACAAGAATCCTTCGCTCTCCGCGATTCCCCGCTTGAATGGCGAAGAGTTGGAGAAGATCGAGGAGCATCGGACGGAGCGAATCAATCAGATTCACGATGCTGGGTTCGCTGCCTCAACGTCAGACGTGCTCCTGATTCAGGACTACACGGACCCCTTCGACGAGACCGAGGCGTCTTCGTACATCGCGGCTTGTGAGCCGGTTTGCGTCGTGGGGCGTCCCTCGGGGTCGTTCAACACGGGCTGGCTGGTCATCGTGCAGGAATCGACGGGCGAGTGACGTCGCCGTTCAACCATAAGCGCGACTTCATCGACGATTCCCGCCACGATGTGCTGCACGAGCGTGTAGAAGATGATGACCAGATGCAGGGTCGCGGCTTCGGGCAGAATGGCCGTTACGAGCACCAGGGCGACGCCGGTATTGCTCATCGCCGTGGAATACATTACCGCCAGCCGATCGCGACGCGGCAGGCGGCAAAGGCGTGAAACAAGCCACGCCGCGACAAACAGCAGACTGCAGAGAATACTCGCAGAGACGGCCACGAGCAGGATCAGCGACGTATTTCCGCCAGCCAGGATTTCCGGCAACGAGACGGCGCCGTTCGCGTAATTGAGAACGAGCAGGAACAGGCTCGTCATGATTTTGATCGTGAGTTTCATCCGCGGAAAGGCATCGCGGATGAGAACGCTGCGGACAAGCACGCCGAGGGCAGCCGGGATGATCACCCAGGTCATGACGAACGAGCCGGCGTAGCCGTGACCGATGTCGGCGTATTCGGTCGCGAACGCCGGGTTGACGAAGCGGCTCGCCATGCCGATCAATCCCGGGACGAGAATCGGACTCAGCAGAACGCTGATGACGATCAGCCACATACTGAGGCCGACATTGGCTTCCGAGTGATGTGTCCAGGCCGCCGAAGAATTCGCAACCGGCATCACCGCCACGAGAATCAGACCGAGCAGAATCAGGTCCCAGGTATTCCCGGTGAACAGCACTCCACCCGCAATGGCCAGTGCGATGATCAGACAGCAGGAGACCACGCGAATCGAGAGGCCGAGAATAACCAGCTTGGGATGCCGAGTCAGACAGAGCAACTCCCGCGCGGGAACCGCCAGTCCTGTATTGAACAGAAGCCCGGCCAGCAGCAGGTTGACCGCCGTTACCGGCCCCAGACCAAGCGATTCACTTCCCGGCACCTGAAATGTCCGCAGCCAGACCCCCGGCCCCGGAAAGAACGCCGCCAGGGCGTACACCAGAGCAATGCCGGGCAGCAGGTAGCGCTGCAGCATTTGTTCCAGGCGTTTCGGGATAGGCGGTTGATTCGTCATGAGTTTTCAAGAGACTGGCGGATCAATTCGAGCGAGCTGTCCGCGGTGGGGAGGCGTCCGGTCAGGACAGAGTCTCGCGACCATCCAAGCGGAAATCGTCGCGGAGAGGGGACATCAAAAACTCGGATTGTGGAGAATTTTCAGAGATCCTCTCCCGGCATCATAGGAACAAAGTGACCGCTCTTCCTAGAGCGAGTTCGAATTCGGTCCCGAGGGTCGGTCAGTCGAGAACCGGCTGGGATTCGATGACGCTCATCTGCTTCCATTTTCCCTGGCGATACCGGGCATACATCACCACGCCCACCAGGACGATGTAGCTGGTGACAATGACCCAGCTGGCATAAAGATTGCCACCCCAGTAAATCCAGAGTACGGCGGAGGGGATTACCAGGACGAAGATGCTGGCGAACAGGAAAAACAGGAAGGGAAAGACCGCGTCCCCTGCTCCACGAATCGCATAGGCATACACGATCCCGAAGACATCGAACATTCCATACACGGCGATAAACCTGAGCAGGACAATTGCCGTGGCCTCGATCTGCTCAAAATCGGCCCCTGCCGCGTAAGCGCTGAACGGGCTGATCAGTAGCCGAGGGAGAAACAGGTAGGCGATGCACCAGATTCCCATGTACGTCATCCCGAGGACCACGGCATGGCGAACCGTCGCCTCGGCGAGAGCGGGAAGTCCTTCGCCCACCCGTCTCCCGACCAGGGTCATCACTCCGGTTCCCAGTCCCAGCATCGGGATGAAGGCCAGTGAGTTCAGGTTGAACGCCAGATTGGTCGCCGCCAGCTCGGCTGTGCCCAGTTTCCCCACGAAAAACAGAAACGTGGTGTAGCCAAACAGATCGACAAAAATCTGCAGGCCGACCGGCACGCCGTACCAGATCATGCGGCCGCATAGTTCCAGGTCGAGCCCCAGTTTCGACCAGAGTGGATAGCCGTCCCGACGACAGTGGACAATCAGAATTCCAGCGAACAGCAGTGTGGCCATGATGTTGGCACACACGGTCGCGATCGCAGCTCCGAAGATTCCCTGAGCCGGAATCGGCCCGGCTCCGAAGATCAACACGGCATCGAGCCCCAGATTGATCACGACTGCGAACAGATTGACCCACATCACGATCGCCGTGCGGCTGCGACCGGCGAAGAAGCCGGAAAGAGCATTCACCAGCAGGACGGCCGGTGTCCCCAGGCAGAGCGTCGAGAAGTAGATGACCTCATTTCGCTGCACATCGGGCGGATGATCGGCCAGGGCAAAGATCCAGGGAGCTGCCAGAGAACAGGTCGCCAGCGCGCTCCCGAACACCAGGCAGATCCAGATGGATTGCCAGACAACGCCCGCGACCCGGTCTTTCCGCCCTGCTCCCTCATACTGAGCGACAAATGTCCCCGTGTAGTTTGCCACGCCCAGGGCGAAACTGATGATCGTCCAGTTCAACATACCAGCCGGCATGGTCGCGGCCAGGGCACTGTTGGAATGCCACGTAAGCAGCATCCGGTCGACGAAGCTGATGAGCGATTGAGAGCCGAAGCTGACCATGAGCGGCAGCGCCACCATCAGCAGTTCACGGGCGGATCCCGGTTGGTAGCGATGCTGGGTCTCGGCCGACATGAGCGCGCGGTCTGGAAAATGATCAGGGACGGACTGCGGGCAGTGTACGCGACCGGAGAAATTCGAGGAAATGGTCGAGGACCCGCAAATCGTGACAGACGGCAACGTTTTTAGGTTGGAGAGCGCACAAAAAAAGAGGCTTCGATAGAAGCCTCTTCTTACGCGATCAAACTCTCATCCGGGCTGGCACGCCAATCAATACTGACGAATCACACCATTTACGACGCCCAGAATTTCGACGTTGTTGGAGTAGATCGGAGACATCGACGAGTTGGCCGGTTCGAGGCGAATCCGGTTCGGTTCGCGGAAGAACCGTTTCAAAGTGGCTTCGTGTCCGTCGACGAGAGCGACCACGATATCGCCGTCTTTGCAGTTCTTGGTCTTCTCGACGACAACATAGTCTCCTTCAGCGATATGATCTTCGATCATCGAATCGCCTTTGACGCGGAGACAGAAGTGGTGCTCATCGTCGAACAGGCCGGAAAAGTCGACCATATCTTCATCTTCGACGGCCAGAACCGGGCTTCCGGCGGCAATCTGTCCAGCCAGACGCAGTGACGTCGGACGCAGCTGGGCATGATCCGTCAGCTGGATGGCGCGGGACATGTGGGATTCCCGGGTGATCAACCCTTTCCGCTCCAGTGCCTTCAGATGGCACATCACTCCGTTGGGGGAGCGGATGCCGAAGTGATTGCCGATCTCGCGAACGGTGGGACCGTACCCGCGATTGATGATTTTCTCTTTGAGGAAATCGTAAATAGCTGACTGGCGGTCAGTCAGGGGCGGATGAACCTTGTCGGTCATGATATTGTTCCTTCGTAAAAACAGCTGGCCCGGTATGAGAATCCTACTGGTTACGCGTGCTCACCTCTGATCGATTTGATCGTTATATCGTTATGTCGAGAGGCTTTCCAACTCATCGTCTGCACGAGCCCGTGTCAGCCAGTGTATTTACCAATATACCACTGTTTATGCACGAGTACAACCGTGAAAGTGGACAGACGCGAGGCGTTCTCGCTGATCGGTTTGCACGAGTTCAGGGATTCCCCTCAGCAGCGAAAGGACCCTCTGTTCGCTAGATCGTACAAATCGGTCAGGTTCGACCGCCGGAGATCGGGGATGGCCAGCCACTCAAGTAGAGCAGCGAGACTGGCCATTTTTTCCGATGGACCGGAGTGAGCATCGATACAAGCTACCACATTCAGCCGATAGCTCACAAGTTCCAACAACTATTCGCCCGCATCTACCGCAGTTGAGTCGAAAACGGGGGGTCGGAACGATTTTGCTTATTTTTCCGCGACGATCTTCCGCTGAGGCAAATCCCGCAACTGCTCGCCCGACACCTGGGTTGCCTGAACGACGCCTTTGGAGTCGATGAACCAGTAGCTCGGCACGGTGTCGATTCCATACTCGCGAGCCAGCGGCTGGTTCGCTCCGCGAAGCTCGGGCTGTTCGTGGAAGATGTGCTTGCCCGGAAGTTTGTGCTTTGCGATGAACTTGCCGACGGCGTCTTCTTCGTTGTCCAGACAGATCCCGAGAAGAGCGAAGCCTTCGTTCTCGACCAGTTCCTGAAGAGCAGGAATCTGTGCGGGGAACTCGTGCGAACGCGTCGACCAGAAGACGACGACAACCGGTTGACCTGCAAATTCTTGCAGACTTACCGTCTGGCCATCGTAAGTTGGCCCTTCAATCGAGACACGGCGATGGGTCAATTCCATTCGTCGCAGCGCCGCTTCGATGCGTGGACCAAATGGCGTCTGAGGAAATGCCTGAGAGATGAGCGAGTAACACTCGATGGCGGGCAACGTCAGTTGACGCTCTTCACAAAGCTCGGCTGCTCCGAGAAGCTGCACGATCGCCCGAGGTTCTTCAGCCGGGAAGTTGGTCGCGAACAATTTCGACTGGCGAACGTATTCGCTCAACCAGGGGGAGTCGGTGTCGGTGCGGCGGGCCAGTGTTTCCGCCAGGCGAACAATCGTGCCTGCGGCTGTGACTGCCGCGATCGATTCCGGACGCTGCCGTGCGAGAAGAGCCGCATCGTTGTAAAGCTCCTGCAGTGCTTTTTCATCCCCCTGCAACGCCAGTTGAAAGCGGGCTTCCATCAACGCATAGACGGCGGCGTTGAAAATGGCTTCTTTCTCCGGGCGAAGATGGGTGAGCGAAATCGCGTGTGAAGCCAGCGATACAATCCGCTGATTGTTGTCACGAATCCGCCGCAGCTGGACTTCTTCGGAGGTATCGCTCTTCTGGCTGATCTGTTTCTGCGAATCCGCCAGGACGGCTGCGATCTGTTCCAGATCCCATTCGGCCGTTCCCGATGCCGCTGGCGTTTCCTCGATCGGTAATTTCTTGATCACTTCCAGCGATGCTGTCTGGATTTCCGGAGTCAACTCGGACTGAGTCGCCGGACGAATCTTGAGCACCGGCATGGCCGAACCCGGCTGTGCTTCGCCGAGATGGCGATCGGTTGGCTCGGCCTGGACAATCTTCGGGACGGGGGCAGGCTGCTGGGCATCCTGTTCCGATACCGATTCGGAGCGATTGCAACCGGTTGAACACGAAAGCAGAACCAGCAGAACGACCAGAGATGCAGGCATCCCAGCCATAGTGCAACAAGTTTCCACGCTTGAAAGCGGCTTCCGTGCCAGATTCATTGCTTCGCATTCCTCGTCTTGAAAGCTGACGGAGCGGGGCGTCAATCTCCTGTCGACGTCACCCTGGGCACTGTTATCAGTTTCCGTCCAGAACATTCATGGTGTCCGCTTATCCCGCGGAACGCTAAACTGAGACGTTCCACTAAGTACAGACAAGCCGGGGTTTTTAGCGCAATTCCCGGTTTCAGGTCAAGACGAGTCCACTGACCCCGCTTTTCGCCTGCTTTTCAGACCTCTTCGAAGCCTCATGACCGCCGACACTGGCACGATTCTGTTCGTTACCGGCCGACTTGCGGAAGCGGCTCTGAACGATGCCGTCCGCCAGATCGCGGCTGAAAACCCGATCGAAGCCAAAGTCGCCGTTATCGGCATCCAGGTCGCCGCCTTGATGCACACCGATCTGGTCGCCCGTCGATTGATCGTTCCCGAGGGAGTCACGCAGGTCATTCTTCCCGGCTGGTGTCAGGGCGATCTCGACAAACTTTCCGACCAGCTTGGCGTTCCCTGCGTCCGAGGCCCGAAGGATCTCCGCGACCTGCCGAACTGGTTTCAGAAAAAAGACCGCGAACCGGTCGATCTCAGCCGCTACGACATCGAGATTCTCGCCGAGATCAACGGAGCCCCACTCCGCTCCACGGCGGAAATCGTGCAGATCGCTCTCGATGCTCAGGCCCGGGGAGCTAACCTGATCGACTACGGCTGCCTTCCCGGGGGAAGCTCGCCAGCGGTCGGCGAACACATCCGCGAACTTCGTCAGGCCGGGTTGCGGGTGTCGATCGACAGTTTCGACCGAGCCGAGGTCGAAGCCGCTGTTCAGGCGGGAGCCGAACTGATCCTCAGCTGTAATTCGACGAATATGGAGTGGATTCCCGCCCTGAATACTGAGGTCGTCATCATCCCCGACGATTTTCAGGATCTCTCGACGATGGAGCCGATCATCGAGCGGATCGAAGCCGCCGGCGTCCCCTATCGGCTCGATCCGATCATCGAACCGGTCGGCTTTGGCTTCGCCGCGTCGCTGCACCGTTATTACGAAACCCGCCGCCGCTGGCCCGAAGCGGCGATGATGATGGGCATCGGTAATATCACCGAACTGGCCGAGGTCGATTCGGCCGGCATCAACTTTCTGCTCGCCGCGATCTGTCAGGAACTGCGAATCACAAGTGTCCTCACGACCGAAGTCATTCCCTGGGCTCAGCAGTCGGTGACGGAGTTCGATATCGCCCGGCGGATGGTGAAGTACGCCGTCGACGAAAAGCAGCTGCCCAAACACATCGCCGCCGGACTGGTCGCACTTCGAGATGTTCGCGTCAATACTCTGACCGACGAGGAACTGCAGTCGCTGTTCGAGCAAATCAAAGATCCGAACTATCGCATCTTTTCAACGCCGGACGCTCTGCATCTGATGAACCGCGATGGCCACTGGCAGGGAGCCGACCCGTTCGAACTCTTCCAGCAGGCCGCTGCCTCCGGAAACATCACCCCCTCGCATGCGTTCTATCTGGGTTATGAACTGGCCCAGGCGGAAACGGCGAAACTGCTGGGCAAACAGTATACTCAGGACGAACCCCTCAACTGGGGTCGCTGGAGCCGAACGCAGCAGCATCTCAGCCTGAAACCGACCTTCCGGAAGAAAGACGACGAAACCTGAGAATACACAAGCGATGGGTAGCCCTCCGCTACCGGCAAGAGGTCCTTATTTCGCGCAAGTCCGGTAACCTGCTGTGGCTGCGCCACCCCGGTTGAGTCAACCGGGGCTACCCGTTCAAACGATTCGCCGACAGAGAATCCAACGTGCACGTACCAAACCGATCATGACGCCACTTGAGATCACACCTCTTCCGAACGCTCCCCATCCGAGCACGGTGCTGCACGCTTTCGCCGACGAACCCTGGCCCGTGCTGCTCGAAAGCGCTCGCGTGGACCCGCTCCGCGGCCGCTACTCGTTCTTCTCGGCCGATCCGGTCCGCACCTGGGTCATCGATGAAGTCAACTACGGTGAGGATCCTTTCGCCGACATTCGCACGCACGCTCGTGAACTTCAGCGCCCCGCCTCAACGAATGAAGTCCCCTACTCGCCCGGATTCATGGGCCTGCTGAGCTACGAACTCGGCCACGCGTGGGAGAAGTTACCCCGGGTGCCGCGAGACGAATTCACCACCCCTGCTCTCGCCGTCGGCCTCTACAGCTCGGGCATCTGCTGGGATCATCAGGAAAACCGCTGCTGGCTGCTGCGGGATCGATCGCTGGAATCGCAGGACGCAAACGCCCGCTGGCAGCGATTCCTGGGACGTCTTGAAGACGCGAAGAGTGTTGCTCCGAAGTCCGCTGGCGAGAATGCGAATCGATCGAAGATCGTCAAAACGCCCGACGCGGAGCGGCAGCGTTTTCTGGCGGCTGTGCGGCGTGTGACGGATTACATCGAAGCCGGAGATATCTATCAGGCGAATCTTTCCCGGAAGATCGAGTACGACTTCGCGGGACGTCCACTGGAGTTGTACAGCCGCATCCGCACGACGAACCCGGCTCCTTTCGCCGCTTTCTTTCAGCCTCAACCCGAGTGGGCTCTCATCAGTGCCTCGCCCGAACAGTTTCTGCATGTCTCCGGCCGCGAAGTGAGTACCCGTCCGATCAAAGGAACCCGCCCCCGCTGGACCGCCGGCGATCTCGATCTGCTGCAGGCGTTTGATCTGCAGACGTCTGAGAAAGACCGGGCGGAGAACACGATGATCGTCGACCTGCTTCGCAACGACCTTTCGCGAGTCTGTCAGCGAGGCACGGTCAAAGTCCCCCGCTGGTGTGAACTCGAAACGTTTTCCCGAGTCCATCATCTCGTCTCCGAAGTCACCGGGACCCTCTGCGACGATGCCGATGTGTGGGATCTGTTCGCCGCCACCTTCCCCGGCGGATCAATTACGGGAGCCCCGAAGATTCGAGCGATGGAGATCATCTCCGAACTCGAACAATCGGCCCGCGGCTGCTACTGCGGCTCTCTGTTCCACGCCGGCCTCGACGGCTCCCTGCAGTCCAGCATCCTCATTCGCACTCTCACCTGGAAAGCCGGCCGCGTCCAGGTCCCCGTCGGCGGCGGCATCGTCGCCGATTCCATTCCGGAGAACGAATTCGCGGAAACCGTACACAAGTCAGCCGGATTGATCGTGTAAGTAAACCGGCGCGTTTCCCCGGCAGCAACCGGGAATCGATGGTTCGGTCGCAGCCGAGGACCTGCCGCGTCTGCAGGCGGCGAAGTCACGCTATCTCTTTCAGAACAAAGGCCGCCGCAAGACGAGCGGCGAATTCATGACCGAGATCGCGACCGTACTCGCTGAAGCGACCGGCGGAGTGGTGGCAAACTTCGTTCGGCCTCCCCGTTAGACGACGAGATAGTGAACAAGGTTGAACAATCGACGCCGGACATGCTAGGATGTTGATACAAACATCCACTTATGCCCCCCGTGTTCCCCGCCTCGCCAGGACGCCCCCGATGAAGTCTCTCCCCATAACAATGGTTGCGCTCGCGTTGTCTCTGCTCGTTGGCTGCGGTGGCAGTTCCGATGGCATCAAGCGTGCCGACGTTTCCGGAACGGTCACCTTTGAAGGCACACCGGTCGAACGCGGCTTCATTCAGTTCGTGCCGGTCCCCGGTGTCGAGGGGGCTCCCGTGAAGCTCACGATCGAGAATGGCGAGTATTCCTCGTCAAGCGATCCGGTTGATTCCCGAGGAATTCCCGTTGGCGAGAACCGCGTGGAGATCACCGCCAGCCGCTCAACCGGCAAGCAGATCAAGAATGAAATGGGCGAAATGGAAGACGAGATCGAGTGGTACATCCCCGAGAAGTACAACACGAACTCGGAACTGAACATGGAGATCGCCCCCGGAGACAATCCCCGCGATTTTGAGCTGACACCCTGATTTTTCGTGCACGTTTGCACTGCTGTATTCGTCGACGTCTCGACGTTCTTTCTCTCTGACTATTTTCTGGAGATCGGCAAGATGAAAAGATTGCCCGACGCGTATCGTAAAGCGTTCACACTCATCGAGCTTCTGGTCGTGATCGCGATCATCGCCATTCTGGTGGCGCTGTTGCTGCCTGCCGTGCAACAGGCCCGCGAAGCTGCCCGGCGTTCTTCCTGCAAGAACAACCTCAAGCAAATCGGCCTGGCGCTGCACAACTACCACGACATTAACAATTGCTTCCCAATCGGCTGTCTGTTCAAGGATCGCGGAGCCGGCGGTCCCTCGGCTGCCAATCGCACAACCTGGATGGCGCGGATTCTGCCGCAGATGGAACAGTCCGCCCTCTATGACCGGATGGACTTCGACCGGGACAGCAGTTCGGGAGCGTTCGATCCCAACAACGTGAAGAAGGAAATCATCACCGCGTACCGCTGTGCCAGCGACCCTGTCGCCGTGGCCACCGCGGGTTACGCCGCAACCAGCTATGTCGCCTGCATTGGCGATTCCTATCGTCTCTACGGCGACGGTGGTTCCACGGCGGGCCCGCAGCACGGGGCTTACATTCAGGGAAACGGCACCTGGGCACGAGCGGTGCTGAATAACGGTCGAGAAGAAGGCATGTTCGCCAGCAACAGCCACTGCCGTTTCCGCGATGTCACCGATGGTCTGAGCAACACGATGGCTGTTTCAGAATGCATCGTGGGGTCCGACATCAATGTGCTCAGCAGCGGAGACACGAACAACTGCCAGAACCCGGGAACCGTCGCGACGAATCGCGGCTACTCCTGGATGTACGGCACGCCAGGAACGTGGCCTTACACCACCACCCGGACTCCGAACGTGAAGGAAGTCGACTGCGAACGTTTCGCGGTCTACGTCAACATGGCCGCCCGCAGTAACCACGACGGCGGCGTGCAGGTCTGCCTGGGTGACGGCGGCGTCCGTTTCGTCAGCGAGAACATCAATCTTCAGACCTGGCGCGACATCGGCCAGCGAAACGACGGCAACGTCACCGGCGAGTTCTAAACAAGGCTAAGCGGGTTCGCTCAGTGGGGGCCTCGGACGTTTCGCGAGAATGTCCGGGGCTTTTTTTGTGGAGTGCTCAATCTGGTGCCGGGTGCCATGCCCACGCTCGCGTGGGCATGCTGGTCGTTGACGAAACTTGTGCAATGAATCGCCGCTTCTATGGGGCCCCGTTGCACGAGGCACCCACGGCACCGGTCCTCAACAGCGACAAAAAAAGCGGCAAGGAAGATCCTCGCCGCTGGCGTTGCTTCAATTGGTCGCAATCCGGACTACTTCGCCGGGATCGGGTCGCAGTAGGATAGCGCCATCAGGGAGTAAGCGGTCACGAGAGCCGGGTCGCCTTCGTACCAGCGGTCGGCTTCGTTCACCCAGCTGCCGTCGGAGCGTTGGGTTTCGGAAAGCTGATTGGCGAGGTCGAGGCGCCAGTCGTGCGCTTCGCCGCTGGCGGTTTCGAACTTCTCGGTGCCGAGAACGCTGAACGTCTTCGCGAACACCTGGTAGTAGTAGAACAGTCCCTGCTGCCCCATGCCCGGGTTCTCCTCGACGGAGTAATGCTTCTGCAGCCAGCTGGTCGCCGCCTTCACACGCTGGTCATCTTTCGAGACTCCGGCGTAGAGGTAACTCTTGAGACCGGCGTAGGTCATGCTGGCATACGAACGCAGCCCGCCTTCCGGGGTGGTGCCTGCCTGCGACGAGCCGCCGGCTGCCGGGGTGTAGTAGAAGCCGCCATCGTTGACGCGATCAGCGAACGGCGTATCGTTGTGCTCCGTGTCGAGGTTCTGCGAACGCGAGACGAAGACGAGCGCCTTCTGGAAGGCCGGATCATCAACAGAGAGACCCGACTTCTGCAGAGCTTCGAGGAAGAACTGTGTGTTCGACATATCGGGACGCGAATGGCCGCCGTAGCCGGCTCCGCCGTACGCCGGATCGGACTCGCTCAGTCCTTCATCTTCGTCCCATTGGAGGCCGAGCAGAAACTTCTGAGCCGCCTTGATCTGCTGGTCGAACTGGCCATCGCGGTTCGCTTCGACCAGAGCCATCAGCGTGATGCCGGTTTCGTAGTTCTTGTGCCTGGAGTCGGGGTGATAGATTCCGCCATCCTTCTGCGTGTACTGCATCAGGAAGTCGAGTCCCTTCTGCACGGCTGGTTCGGTTGGCGACATGCCCGATTCGAGCAGCGAATTCACGGCCAGAGCGGTGATGCCGAGCACCTTCGGGTCGCTCCAGCTGCCATCGTCGTTCTGGCTCTTGACCAGATACTGCTGGCCGGCGGTTTTCATCTCCTGAAGTCGGTCGGCGTTGGGGCCAAGGCGATACGACTGCTGGGCCAGACTCACACTGCAAACCAGCATGACCAGGGCTCCCGCAGCGAGGCTCGTGCGGATCAGATTCATTGACAGCTCTCTTTCATCCAGAGTTTCGATCTCGGCTCCGCCCCGATTATACGCTGTTCAGTCGTCGATTTCGATAGGCTGCCGGGACACTTCTGCAGCCCGCCGATCGCATAAATGGCCAGGAATGCGATGAGGCCGGGTCGATTCTCTGTTATAATGAAACGCCCTGCCGGTCCTTCCATCGATGAATGAAGATGGGGTGCCACTGCTGGCTTGCCCGGCAGTGCTTCGATTCACCCTCCCACGTGATGAACTTTTTGCTGAAAACCGGAGCCATCGGACTCATGACCGACCTCTTTTCCACCAACGATCCCACGAAATCCCGCCTCGCCCGCCGCGAGTTCCTGCAGGCCCTGGCCGCGATGAGTGCTGCCGGCTGGATGGCCGGGGAACCGCGATCGCTGCAGGCGGAAGAACCGATCCAGCAGCCCGAGCCGACCGCCGATGCCTGTATTCTGCTGTGGATGGCCGGCGGCATGGCCGCTCCCGAGACGTTCGATCCGAAGCGATACATCCCCTACGAAGTCGGCATGCCAGTCAACGATATGCTGAGCACCTTCCCGGCGATCGACACGCCGGTCGATGGTCTGCAGATCACCGCCGGGCTGCCCGAAATTGCCAAGGTCATGGATCGGGCGACCCTCATCCGCTCAGCAGTTCAGCCCGATCTCGGCAGCATTCTTCACTCACGGCATCAGTTTCACTGGCACACCGGTTACGTGCCGCCGCAAACGGTCGCCTGTCCGCATCTCGGAGCCTGGGCCGCGAAGGTGCTCGGCTCCAACAATCCGGTCATGCCGGCCTTCATCAACATCGGGCAGCGACTCGAAGGGGTCGGCGAGAAGGAAGAACTCAAGGCCTTCACCACCGGAGGATTCTTCGGCAGCGAATTCGGTCCGATGAATCTCCCCTACCCAGAAGTAGCGGCTCGTGCCGTGCAGCCGCCGTCGGGTATGACCGGGCAGCGGTTTCAGTCGCGGAATGCGCTTTATCGAGAACTGATCGAGCGGAACCCGCATCGTGAATACGCCAGCGACTACCAGCAGGAATCGCTGCTGCGGTCGATGGACAATGCCTATCGCCTGCTCAGTTCGAAGGACCGGGCCGCGTTCGATATCAATGAGGAACCGAAAGAGAGCCGCGAGATTTACGACACGGGCCGTTTCGGTCGCGGCTGCCTGCTGGCCCGCCGGCTCGTCGAATCGGGAGCGAAGTTCGTCGAAGTCACGACCGAATACGTTCCCTTCCTGCATTGGGACACGCACAACAGCGGACACGAAACGGTCGCCCGGCTGCATTCCGAAATCGACCGCCCGATCGCCCAGCTGATTCGCGATCTTGAAGCGCGGAAGATGCTCGACCGGACGCTGGTCATCATCGCTTCGGAGTTCAGCCGCGACGCCCTGATGGAAGGCAAGCCCGGCTCCAACGCGAACGATCAGGCGACGTTCAAGGTCGACAAGATCGAGGAGCCCAAGCATTACGGACTGCATCGTCACTTCACGGGCGGCACCAGCGTGGTGATGTTCGGCGGCGGGATGAAGCAGGGCTTCGTGTACGGCAAGACCGCCGATGAGCGGCCGCTGGTCGCGGTTGAGAATCCGGTCTCGGTGATGGATCTGCACGCGACCATCATGACGGCTCTCGGCATCTCCCCGAAGACGGCCTACCTGACTGAAGGGCGGCCATTTTATGTGACGCAGGATGGCCACGGGCAGCCGGTGAAGGAGCTGTTCGCAAAAACGCCTGCGTCTGTATAATCGCGGCGTCTCCGTTTCGTGACCCGCAGAAAAGACCGCCCGCGTGAATCCCCATGACATCGATGACGTCCTCTCCGGACGCCGCCAGGATCTCGCCGCGCGGGGACTGCGACTCGCCACCGCACTGGCCGAGCCGGTCTACTGGAGCGGACTCCTGTTGCATCGGACCCGCTATCGGCTCGGTTTCAAACAGACGCATCGCGTCTTTCGCCCGGTCATCAGCATCGGCAACCTGACCACGGGCGGCACCGGCAAGACCCCCTTCACCGCCCTACTTGTGAAGCAGCTGCAGAATCTCGGACGGACGCCGGGCATCGCGAGTCGTGGCTACAAATCGCTGGAGAACGACACCGAACCAGCAGCAGGTAACGATGAAAAACTCGTGCTCGACCAGATGTGCCCCGACGTGCCGCACATTCAGAACCGCGACCGCGTCGCCGCTGCCGAGAAGCTCATCGAACTGGGCTGCGACTGCATCCTCCTCGACGACGGCTTCCAGCACCGCCGGCTCGAGCGCGATCTCGACATCGTCCTCATCGACGCCGCGAATCCCTTCGGCCACAACCATCTGCTCCCCCGCGGCCTGCTGCGGGAACCCCTCTCGGCTCTGAAACGCGCCAGCCTGATCGTCCTCACCCGAGTGGACCAGGTCGACCGCCCGGCTCTGGACGCGATCATCACAACGATCCGCCGCCACGCGCAGGTGCCCATCATCGAAGTCCGCTTCGCGCCCACATCCTGGCTTTCCACAACCGGCGAGATCACCCCGCTCGAAAACCACCCGGGCACAGCCGCCACGTTCTGCGGCATCGGCAATCCCACCGGCTTCACGGCCACGCTGAAGCAGTGCGGAATCACCATCCCGGACGGAGCCACAAACATCTTCCCGGATCATTACCACTACACGCGCGAGGATTTCGAAAAGCTGGCCGCAGTTGCCACCGAGAAAGCCAACGGCCAGCTGGTGACGACGCTGAAAGACCTCGTGAAAATCCGAGAGCTGGTTCCGGCAGGGATCGACTGCCGAGCACTGCTGATTGAAGCGGTGGTTACGCAGGGGGCAGACGACCTGCAGCGTCTCCTCAATATTGTCCCACAGCCGTAGGTCAGGCACTGCCTGACGACAAATAACCGTCGTTCGAAGCATCCCCCGTCAGGCCATGCCTGACCTACTCATCATCCTGAAAGAATGTCCCACGCGATGAAAGACGAAACACAGCGGTTGATCGATCAACTCCAGCATGCGTCTTGGTTTGCCAAGGTGCAACTTCCTGCCGTTCACGAAGGGGAATTTATCGACGATCTGAGGATCGAGACCTATCGCGACGCATTCGAGCTCTTCAACGAGCAAGAATTTGAAGAACTTTGTGCTGGTATGAGGCGCCCCATCACGGATCAAAAAAACAAAGACCTGACATCACGGCTTACGGTCGACTGGAACGATTTTGTTACTTCGATCAGGCCAGGTATTGAAGCACTCGTTGAGAACAAACTCACCAGAGCGGATGCAGTTCCCGCAGAATTCCTAAAGCCAACACGTGATGGTTTCAATTGGCAGATCGTTCATGCGGTTTGCTGTGTGGAGTTCAATGAATTCTCGCTACCGACCTTTTACAAAGACTGGTGCGACATTCTGATCGATGGTCACTTCGCCTGTTACTGGGACGGGGACATTGAAGAAGGTCAGTTTGTTGTCATTTGAATGGGGAACCTGATGTCCAACGAGATTGAGTCGGAATTGCCACGTTACGCCGAAGAGCTGTTGGCCGTCGAGTGGTTCTCACACGCGCACGAAGTCCCCGAAGATGCCAAGGCCGATCTGATTGATGGAATTGGCGAATCCATCCACGCCTTTACGCAGGAAAGCGAGCGGGAAACTTCTCACGCACTCGCGGAGCGTTTTGAGCAGGGTCTCGAACGCGAAGCCGGATTTACGGGTGAGGACGTGGCCATCGCGCTCGAAGCTTTTAACAAGAGTTACGAGCGGGATTTCCGGAAGAAGATCCGCAAAGCCGTTCCGATGTCGCTGCACACAAAGAAATGTTCGGATGAGTTTATCCACCGTCTGCGATACGGGTTCCTCGCAGAAGTCTTCCCGGATGTGGCGTCGGGCACGTACTTCCGAGTCTGGTGCGACTGGCTTCGCCGCGGCCATTTCGCGTGTTACTGGGACGGCGAACTGGACGACTCCAATTTTGATGACGCGTTCGTCCTGATGCACGAATACCGGAAACAATAGCCCGTAGGTCAGGCACTGCCTGACAACCAATCGACATTGGTCCATGAACCCCGTCAGACAATGCCTGACCTATTCCGTGGAATAGAACGTCGCTGGTTCATCGCCCCCTCATCCGCCCTTCGGGCACCTTCTCCCCCTGGAGGGGGCGAAGGAACACTGTTTGCCCGACCTGCGATCCCCTCACTCCCCCGATTCCCGAATAATCCGGTCATAAGCCGCGCGGGCGTGGTCGTACGCCGCTTTGGCGGCGGGGCGTTCGGTTTCGTGGATCAGGTTTTGTTTGGAGTCCCAGCAGACGTCGACGGCCCGGCGGCACCATTCGGCTGACTTTTTGTTCGCGCGGATCGGGCGGTCGGCGATTTCGACGAAGATCGGGTTTGTGTGGGCCGACGGGAAGATGCGAATGGCGACCCAGCTCGATTGTTGCAGCGGGACGTCGAATTCGACCGTTTCGAGATGCCCGTCCGCTTCGATCATTTTCCGGGCGACCGCTTCGCCGTTCACCACGAGTTCGACCGGCACCTGGCGCGTGTTGCCGTTGCGGGCGCGTTCGATGTGCCAGTACGGTTTCTGATCGAGCCGCCGCTGGCGGATGTCTTCGCGGGGCTGTTCTTCCAGCAGAGCCGCGACCTCGGCGGAGACTTTGACGGACTGAGCCGCTTCGAGATTCAGCTGGCTGATCGCTCCGTCCGAACCGGGCTCGCCGACCGCGACATCATTCACGCGGAAGTTCATCAGATGGCTCATGCCATCGCCGCAATAACTGCGGCCCGCCTTCACACCCTGCATCCAGTTGTCGAAGGAGAGCGGCTCGTCATCGAGTTTGACATAGATGCGTCCCAGGCCGACGCGATCGCCGTAGATGCAGGGAAAGTCGGTTTCCCCACTGATGCGGGCCCGGTAGCCGCAGTTGAGCGTGTGATACCAGATATTCAATTCCCAGACCGCCGGGGTGTCGACGGCCGAGATAAAATCGCAGGCGTCGTGTGTGACCGTCACGATGTATTCGTTCGCCCCGATGCCATCGAAGGGGGGCATCGCGTAATCGGGCAGCTTATCGGCGGCTCGACCGGAAGAGGCGAGAGCCGACTGACGCGTGATCGGAATCCGCTGTCCGTTCGGGCCGTAGTCGGGGAGAATCAGCCCCCAGCCACTGTGCGAGTAGCCGACGACACCCCCCTGTTGCTGGCCCCACTGCAGCACCGGCAGCGTCCAGCTCGGCCATTGCTCGATGCGGGTCGTACCGGGGTAGTCGTCCTCTTTCAGACGCAGCAGGCAGAGGTGTCCGGCGTGCGAGGACGGAAACCCGCTGACTTCGACATCGTACCGCATCAGATAATTCGGCCGGGAAAGTTCCGACGTCTTGCCTTCGAAGTGCTGCTTCTGCGTGTACCAGCACGGCCCCCAGCTGAGGACACATCCGACGTTGAGGTCCTCGCCCAGAATGTGCCGCATCATGTCGACCGGCATTACCCCTTCGGTCGGGCTGTCGTAATGGGCACACCCGGCGGCATGCACATGATGATCCCCGGAGTACCAGTGGCGGGCAGCCGGATGAATCCACCGCTGCAGTTCGAAGCGAGCCGTCTGCTCGGGCTGATCGTCCGCGACGGTCAACTTCCGCTGCTGCACGCGATACTCGGGCCCGCGCGTCACTTTGACATCGTACTCCCCCGGCGGCAGGAAGACGTGCTCCCCTTCTTCGCGGTAGATCTGATTGTGAAAGAAGAAGTCGGGAGCCAGCCTGCGAGCCGGGTTCGGGTAGACGCGGCCCAGAGCATCGTAGATTTCAAAAGCCGCCATCGTTGGTTCGCCGTCGACATCGCGAACTTCGAACGTCACCTTCACGGCGGGCTGGCACTGAAAGAGGATCGGCACCTCGCCGCGAAAGCCGAGATCCTGCGTTCCCTGCCCGACATGAAAGCTGAGCGTCGCCTCACGCTGCCCGGCGTCGCGGCTGTAGAGTTGAAGAATGCGATACTCCAGCCCGAGCCCCGACAGTCGCGGCTTGAGCGGCTGCTTGTCGAACAGAGCCACGTCGAGAAATCGCAGCTGAGCCTCGGCAGCCGTAACGAGGTCGGCTTCCTTCTGCGGACTCTGCCGGGCTCCGCGCCCTTTCTGATAGACCGGCTGCGCCTGCGGGCTTTCGACGATGAGGCTCGGGTTGATGCCGGCTTCGTTGTGCACCTTTACCAGAAACGTCCGCCAGCCCTGCTGAACCAGCTCCTTCTTCGCGGGCCCTTCCTGCACCTTCACCCGACTTTCCGGATTGATGTGCACGGCGGCAATACAGTACGGATCGAGCAGATCCTCCACCTGGCGGACGGTTTCCAGATCGGAAAGATCACTGGCGAGGACCTTCCGCAATTGCGCCTCATCGGCCGGCTTGAGCGGAGCCCCGACATACGTCAACGCATCGAGCAGCCGCTCCGTCGCCGCCACCAGAGGCTGACGAGCCACACTCCCCACCCGAGGCAAACTCTCCTCCGCCAGGAGTGCCGGCTGCTGAAACGCAGGAGCCAGAAACAACGCGGCCAGAAAAGCCACGAGCAGCAACGGACGGGGGGAACCGATCATGATATCTTCCCTCAACAGGCACGAAGAAGCCAAACGCCACCCACACGCATCAGAAAGATGTTATACGACTTTCGAGTAGTCGGTCACAAGCGGCGGAGGAAGGGGCCTGCCCGGAGGTCGGCCCGCGACGGCAGATTCAACCGCGGCGTGATCATCGACGTCGTGTGATTTGTGGAAACAAGAAGGCGATAAACAAGTCGGCGCCGGAGACAATCGCCACCCAACTCAAGCTCGATACTTCACAGCTTGCCTCAAATTGAGAATGGACGCATCATGGACAGAAGCCCGTAGGTCAGGCACCGCCTGACGAGCAATGAGCGTTGTTCAAAGCAACCCCGTCAGGCGGTGCCTGACCTACGTTACTGATCCACCTGCGGACGACGATTGGGCCTGTCGAGACGCCACTCGACATCTATTTCCAGCCGATAAGTCCGCTGCATCGAATGGAGATTGACATGTCGTACCCTCTTGCTCCACGGTGAGGCATGAAATGATAAATAATCCAGATGAAGCACGAGCAGAACTCAATCGGATGGGATTACCCCACATCTTTGATCGAATCACCCACCGAGACATTCCGATTGCATTGGTCGGAGCTTGCGAACCGGTGAAGCGTTACTATGAGTTGCTGCCGGATTTGGCCAAAAGACTTCCTGCGTGCCACGATTACATCCCGCTTTGGGAAACGAATCTCGAAGCAGTCGTGGCTTATGACTCGAACCGTGAGTTATTCGTTCGCTACTACTACGGAAGCGAATCAGATGAACGGCTTGGGGCAACCTACCAGCAGTTTCTCAGTGCCGTTCTTTTAGAGCTTATCGATTCGGGGATATGGGGCGAATTAAATGAACTGGCGAGGCTGTTTGATTACAAGCACGTAGCAAAGCTCCGCACTTTTGTAGAGTCGTGTGGAGACGACGACCTTGAAGAATCGAACCGCAATTTCGTTGCCTCGATTCCGGATTAGCCCGTAGGTCAGGCATCGCCCGACGAGCAATAAGCGTTGTTCAAAGCAACCCCGTCAGGCGGTGCCTGATCTACATCGCTACCGTCGTGTTGCGAGATGATCCCGCCTGACGCGAATAATCATCCCGGCGACGGCCAGGACGGTGATCTGCCAGTAAGCCGTCTGCACAAACCCCAATTGCAGCCCCGGATTCCCGGATGGCAGATAGAACAAGCGACAGGCCATCCCGAAACCGATTCCCGCAATGGTGATCGAGCCGACAAACAGAACGAGATCATCGACGGTTGATCCTCGTCCGCTCGCCCAGACCGTCGCAGCCGCAGTGGCCAGATAGGGAAAGAGAATCCAACCCAACACGAAGAGGTAGGGCCCCAGCGTTCTGCGGTCCGGCCACGGCGACTTCAGAACGAAAACGGAGATCGTCGCCGGTAACGCAGCCAGCGCGAGAATCAAACTGACATTGCGAACCCTGTGATGCTTCATAATTCTGGCCGACTGCAACCGAAAAATATCACCGCAGCAACTTGAGATCGGACGCATTAGGGACGGAAGTCCGTCGATGGGCGACTGCCTGTTGCTGCGCAACCCGGAAGTAAACTTCCGGGCCATCCTTGTTCTACGGTTTCAGGATGATCTTGCCGTGGAAGTCGGCTTCGCCCTGGAGGGTTTTGTTTTCCTGGAGCTGGTGGGCGAGGGCGGCGTCTTTGAGAGGGAGTTCTTTGCCGATGGGGATGCGGAGCTGGTCCTGTTCGTAGAATTTGTTGATGCGGGTGGCGACCTGTTGCTGTTCGTCTGGCGTGGCGTTGAACATGGCGAAGCCGATGAGTTTCAGGTCATTCACGTAGAACGGGCCTAGCGGGAACTGCAGCTGGGCTTCGCGGCCCGCCATCACGACAATCCGACCCCGTTTCGCCATGAAGGGAATTGTGCGGGCGATGTCGGGGGTGCGGAGCGTTTCCCACCAGAAGTCGAGCTTGTTGTGTTCCTCGGCGAGTTTCTGCAGCTGATCATCGAGGTCGCTGTCGTGATAGTTCAGGACGTGATCGGCTCCGATCGATTTGCAGTACTCGATCTTGTCGTCGCTGCCCGCGGTGGTGATGACGGTGGCGCCGATGGCCTTGGCCATCTGCACGACGATCGAACCGACGCCGCCGCTGCCACCGTTTACGAAGAGTGTTTCGCCGGCTTTCAGTTCGGCGTGATAAGTCAACCCGAGTGCAGCGGTAATGGCGACGAGAGCACCGGCGGCGGCCTGTTCAGTGGAGACGCCGTCGGGGATCGGATAGAGCCAGTCTTCATGCACGGCGGCCAGTTCGGCGAACGTGCCCTGGCGGCCGAAGAGTCCCTGATTGCTGCCCCAGACGCGGTCGCCCACGCGATAGCGGGTGACTCCTGAACCAACGGCGGCCACGGTGCCGGCGAGATCGCAGCCGGGGATGTAGGGCTTCGGCAGATCCATCGCAATGGCCCCGGCTCGGATGTAGGTGTCGATCGGATTGACGGCGACGGCTTCAACCTTCACGACGACTTCGTTGGTCTGCGGTTCAGGATCGGGCCGGTCGCCGTACTGAATGACTTGAGGATCACCGGTCTGTTCGTAGAAGGCGGCACGCATGGGTTCGTTCCTGTCGGCAGGGATTCGTGAGTGTTGGGTGCTGAGATCGGGTGAATAAAGGATGATTCAGAGACTTTCGATGCTACTGGCAATCTGCGGCCTGTGAAGCATGGAGCCCGCATTTCCCCCTCATCCTAACCCTCTCCCCCACTGGGGCGAGGGGACGCCCCTGATAATCGATCCGTAAAAGTCCGGCGTTACTCGGAGGATGTCTGTTCGGGCTCGGGAGTGTTCGGGGCTGCTTCGGTGGCATCGGGTGTTTGCTCAGTCGCGGCGTGTTTGCGAGCCGGGCCCTTTTTCTTTTTGGGTGGGCGTGGTTCAGCGGGAGCGTCGCCTTCGGCGGAGGCGTCGATCTGCATGTGTTCGAGGATCGTTTCGAGGGTTCGCTGCTCGCGGGCGGGGCGTTGCTCTTCGACAAATTCCATCCAGCAGGTGTCGCGGGTGAACGGCGAGATCATCTGCGTGACATGGCCGGGCGTGCGGAGAATCTTGCCGGTTTGCGGGCACTTCCACACACGGCGAACATCCAGTTTCGAACGCAGTCCCGGACCTTTCATCGCCTCAACTCCAAACTTCATCGTAGAAAAAAAAGACATCCGACTGGTCAGGATAACCAGCCGGATGCGTTTGTGCATTTCAGTTTCCGGTATTTAGACGAGCGGGGTCACGCCGGGCACGGCGATATCGGCAGCCGGCGGTGTGCCCTGGAAGCTGTACTCGGTCGGGCTCAGGTCGAGCTTCGAGTTCCAGGCCTGTTCCCAGGTCACTTCCTTACCGGTGTAAGCCGACATGCGGGCCATGATCCCCATCAGCGAACTCTTCACCATGTATTCGGTGTTGTTGAGAGCCTTCTGATTGCGGATCGAATCGTACATGGCGACATGCTCGTTGTGGTACATGTTGTTGACGTTCTTCCGCTTCCGCCACGGGTTCTCGCCTTCAATCTTGTAGGCCATGAGATCAGCCGTCCCTTTGGTTCCGACGACGAAATCCTGGAACTCGTTGCTGCAGCCGGCCTGCTGACGGGAGGCGGCCTGATACCGCAGTCCGTTCGGGTAGTAGAAGCAGGCGGAGATATGATCGAACACGTTGCCGTTTTCATCGCCGGTGCGAGTTTCGCGGCCGCCGGTGGCGAGCACGCGTTCGGGATACTGATCCTGCATCACCCAGGCCATCTTGTCGAGTTCGTGTACGAACTGCTCAGCGAAGAAGTCGGCCGACAGCCAGGTGAAGTAGTACCAGTTGCGAATCTGGAATTCGATGTCGGACATTTCCGGCGTGCGGGCCTGTCGCTTGTCGACGCCGGCATTGTAACGGGTGCTGTAAAGGGCTTTCAGTTCGCCCACAGCTCCGTCGTGAATGCGGCCGATGACTTCTTTCATGCCGTCTTCGTAACGCCAGCAGAGTCCGGAGACGAGCGTCAGTCCCTGTTCACGAGCCGATTCGCCGGCTTCCTGAACGCGACGGGCTCCGACGGGATCGACGGCAACTGGTTTTTCACAGAAGACGTGCTTGCCGGCTTTGATGGCGGCTTCGAGTTGCTGCGGACGGAACCCCGGAGGCGTGGCCAGCAGAACGATATCGACATCGGAATCGATCACCTTCTGAAAGGCATCGAAGCCAGTGAAGACACGTTCGGGCGTGACGTCGACCCGGTCGGCGTATTCGGTGGAGTTGAGCTGACGCAGGGCCCGCTCGGCCGGTTCGGGGAAGATATCGCCCAGAGCGACGATGCGGCAGTGGGGGTCGGCCGACAGTGTATCTCGAGCCGCTCCTGTCCCGCGTCCACCGCAGCCGACGAGACCGACTTTGAGCACATTGTCCTCGGCAGCGTAAGCGCGGGACTGAAGTGCAGAGGTGGCCATCAGGCTGGCGAGCGTGCCTGCTGACGTGGTCTTGAGGAAGTTGCGGCGGGAATCATTGGGATTCGTGGGCATAGTCGGCTCGTCTCCGTCTGGCGGGATAAAGAGGGGTACGGGAGGATCGCATGCCGAGTGCGCTGCATGTGACATGCAATACCGGTTCGAACAGTGTATCCTGCATTCCCGGCGAAATTCAAAGCCAAACGGGTTTTCCGAGGCCGATGACTGCTGGATTTGCGTACCGTGTCTGTCGTGACCCTGTTCCTTCCCACCCTCGACTGGAACCCAACCGGCTGAGTCTTTCGCTCCGGACAGCAGAGTGCACTCCGGTTGACTGGCTCTCTCCCGCCCCGATCCCATCCGACCAACGCGAATACTTTCGTATGTGGAATATCGAGAGAAGTCGAGCCGTGATTACCGGAGCCGCCTCGGGCATCGGACAACAGCTCGCATTGCAGCTGGCCCGGAAGAAAGTGCACCTGAGCCTGATCGATATTCGCTCCGAGCCGCTGGAGGAGACGGCTGAGATCTGCCGTAAGTCGGGGGTCTTCGTGCAGACGATCGAGCAGGATCTGTGTGATCCCGATGCTCCCGGGAAAATCCTCGCAGCCGTCAAACAGGACCTGGGGGGAGCCGAGATCCTCATCAACAACGCGGGGATCGCCTATTACGGACGGACCGAAGACATGTCGGCCGAGCAGCGGGAACAGCTGCTGGCCGTGAACTTCATGGCGCCCGTCCGACTGACGCACACGTTCATTCCGCTGCTGCTGGAGAACCGTCGGTCTCACGTGTTGAACATGGCGAGTATGTATGGTCTGTTCCCGACGCAACGAAGCACGATGTACCACGCTTCGAAATACGGGCTGCTCGGATTCTCGACGGCGTTAAGAGTCGAGTATGCCCGCTACGGACTGGGAGCGACCGCGATGGCCCCCGGCTTCGTGCGGACGGAGATGTTCGATTCGATGATGCTGCCGGACGGTCGCGAGCAGAAAACGCCGCCCCGGTGGATCTCGACCACGCCCGAGAAAGTGGCTCGCAAATCGATCCGGGCGATTCAGAAGAACCGGCGGCTCGTTCCGATTACACTCTCGGCTTACGCTGGTTATTATCTCCAGCGGTTCCTGCCAGGACTGGTCGACCTTGGCTACCATTTAGAACGGCGGAAGCTGCACCCGATTACTCTCGAAGCAGCTGCACGACCACCCGCCCCGGTGACAACTGAAGAACTGCTGGCGAAGCCGTCGGATCTTTCCCGCTAACGTGGGTTTCCTACACACGGCCCGGCTGATTCCCTTATCGATCGAAGGACGTTTTCATGAATTCCGATTGCCCCGGACATCGTCATCTTCACGACGGTCGCAGCGACGGACTCGTACCGCTCGAACCCATCAACGTCCAGAAGGCCAACTCGTTTGCCGAACTCCTGCATGCCATGTCGAAGACTGCCTTCGGCGGGCGGCAGCTTGGCGAAGCCTTCGAAGTGCTCAGCGAGATGACCCGCGACAAGAGCTGCAAAGTGGTGATGACGCTCTCCGGAGCGATGACCGTCGCCAAGCAGGGGCAGATCTTCTGCGAACTGATCGATCGCGGCATCGTCGACTGTGTCGTCGCCACGGGAGCGTTGATGGCTCACGGTCTGACCGAATCGATCGGCCTGACTCACTATCGTTACGACCCGACGAAATCGGACGAGACGCTGTTCGAGCAGGGTTACAATCGCATTTACGATACGCTCGAAATGGAGTCGAACCTCAACAACGTTGAAGTTGTTGTGCGGAAGGTGCTCAACGATTCTCAGCCCGAAGATGGTGTCTGGTCGTCGGCTCGCCTGTGCCGGGCGCTGGGGGCGGAACTCGATCGACTCGACGAAGGCCCGGGGATTCTTCGCAGTGCCTACCAGCGAAATGTTCCTGTCTTCATTCCGGCGTTCTCCGACAGCGAGATTGGCCTCGATGTGTCCACCTGGGCGATGAAGAACGCCCTTGCAAAAACGGGCAAGGATGTGGCCTCGCTCAATTCCGACGAAGTGCTCCAGGCGATCGCCCCGTTCAACCCGTTCTATGATCTGCAGGAATACGCCCGCTTCATTCAGGCGAGCGAAACGGTGGGCATCTTCACGATCGGCGGCGGCGTGCCACGAAACTGGGCGCAGCAGGTCGGACCGTACATCGACATCACCAATGCCCGCGTCGGCACCGATCTGACGGCTCCGCGCTTCAAGTACGGCGTCCGCATCTGTCCGGAACCAGTGCACTGGGGTGGACTCTCGGGCTGCACGTACTCCGAAGGCGTCAGCTGGGGCAAGTTCGTCCCGCCACAGGAAGGGGGCCGCTTCGCCGAAGTCTACTGCGATGCCACAGCCGTCCTGCCCCTGCTTTCCAAGGGACTCTTCGAGACCTTCGATAAGAAATAAAAAGTGTAGCGGCGGCTTTTTGCTCAACGACGGGTGCCATGCCCACGCTTGCGTGGGCATGCTTTCCAGCTCGTAAGCTGGGATAGCCGCCAGGCGTATCCCAGCAAATCGACTGGAATCGTGCACTCCTGGAATAAATCTCGCGGATGGTGCGGCCTCTTGTGACTTCGTCACCCGCCCGTGCCGGACGGGCCACCCACCGTTAATTCCACTCGCGTGAATACGTTCTCCAGTCGCGACTTTTTCTACCCCTGAACATGGTCCGGGTCCATCCAGAACGGCTCCCAGATGTGGCCGTCGGGATCCTGGAAACTGTGGCCGTACATAAAACCGTAATCGGTGGCGTCACGCAGAGCCGAGCCTCCGTTTGCGATCGCGTTCTTCACCATCTCATCGACGGCTTCCCGATTCTCGCAGCTGAGTGCCACGAGAACTTCGGTCGTCTTCGTCGCCTCGGCGATGGACTTCGGCGTGAAGGCCTTGAATCGCTCGTGCGTGAGCAGCATCGCGAAGTTCTCCTCACTGATCACCATGCAGGCGGCGGAATCATCGGTGAACTGCGGATTGAACGTGAAGCCGAGCGTTTCGTAGAACGTCATCGACGTTTTCAGATCACGGACAGGCAGATTGACGAAAAGTTTGCGGGACATGAGCCACTCCTGAAGACGAAGGTATGAAGCGAAGTAATGCCGAATGTGGGGTGCCATGCCCACGCTCGCGTGGGCATGCTGAAACGAGTGCAGGCCTTTACATGCGGCCCTCGCTCACGCTTCGAGTTGGGATGAAGTTTGAGCCTACTCGGCGAGCGGAATCCAGAGTTCCGTTCCCCCCTGCCCGGCTGCGGGGGCGTAATCCTCGGTGTAGCGTTCGAAGCAGGGAGCATCCGCGATCTTGAGACCGCATTCAGGCACCCATTTGCTCCAGACCTTGTCGATCGTTTCCGGCAGCTTCGAGACATGCCCGGTGTGCTCGAAAACAACGTATCGCCGATTCGGAAGGTCCACCGTGGTGCAGCCATCCGGAATGGCATTGCCGGGATCGACGCCGACTCCCGCCATGTAATCGAACGAGCAATCAGGCTTCGCGTTCGTACAGACACCATAGGCGATCATCCCCTGCTGACCGGGAATGTGGCCAATCGACGGAGCGAACTCCTGCCAGTGCTGGGGAATCTGATTCCGCGTCTCGGCTGTGTACGACTTCTGCGTTCCGACGATCTTCAGGTCCCCGCTCTCTTCGAATCGCGGCTCGCCCAGTCCCATCATCTGGGCTCGCAGCGAAGCTTCCTGTTCCCGAGCTTCCGGAGTGAACTCCTCCCCGAAATCTTCGGCGGTAAAGAAGGTTCGCAACTCCAGCGTGCCACCCGATTCGTGCGGGTTCGGGCATTTCTTGGCCCACTCCACCGCTTCGTCCATCGATTGGACGTTCCAGATCCAGAAACCGGCGATCAGTTCCTTGGTCTCCGCAAAAGGACCGTCGACCACGACTCGATTCTTGCCGGAGAACTCGATCCGCTTGCCTCGCGAACTTGGATGCAGGCCCTCGCCGAATTCCATGATGCCGGCTTTGACGAGCTCTTCGTTGAAGTTGCCCATGTCGGTCAACAGCTGCTCACTCGGCATCTCGCCGGCTTCGGATTCGAGAGACGCTTTGACAATAACCATGACTTTCATAACGGGATTCCTTGGGTCGTGTCGTAATTCGAAGAGAGGGTCGGGTTTGAGAATCGATTGAAGCTCGTAAGCGGGGGCGTGGACTTGGGATCAGGCTTCCGATGCCTGCGGCATGTCCGGCAGCGCGAACACCGGACGGATCTCGACCGTTCCCTTGCTGGCCGCTGGAATCCGGCTGGCGATTCTGATCGCCTCATCGAGGTTCTCGACATCGATGAGGTAGTAGCCGCCCAGCTGTTCGGTCGTTTCTGCGAAGGGGCCGTCTGTCAGCAGACGCTTCCCCTCGCGAATCCGCAGGCTGGTGGCCATCGCGACCGGATGCAGCGGTGAAGCGGCAAGAAACTGGCCCTTCTCGGCGAGTTCATGACAGAGATCACGCGACTCGGACATGCAGGCTTCCCGTTCGTCTTCCGTCCAGGCGTCTTCGGCTCCGTAAATGAGCAGCATGTATTTCATGGTTCGTTTCCGATTCAAGAGGTCGATCGTGCAGAGTTATGTCGCCGAAAGGAGACAAAGCGTTCTAACCGCCGATCGAGAGTAAGATGCGAAATTCGTTCAGAAGGTGAGCGGTTCCGAGCGTTTGACGAGCTTGTTGATGGCCTCGTCCGCAGGCCGGATTTCAAAAGGGCCCATCCGAACGCCCGGGTGTTTGGACATCAGGGTGATGGCGTGGTTGAGATCCCGAGCTTCGAGAAAGAGGATTCCTCCGAGTTGCTCTTTCGTCTCTGCATAAGGGCCGTCTTTTACGACGACGCGTCCATTATGGACGGACAGCGTCGCCGCTGTCTTATCGCTCTGCAGAGCCTCGCCGTCGAGAAAATGACCTCCACGCCGCAGTTCTTCATCGTAGGCGAAGCACTCCTCCATGACTGCATTTCGCTCGGATTCCGAGAGACTCTCAAAGCGTGAAGGATCGAGGTATCCCAGGCAGACTAATCTCATGGCCCTTCTCCAGAACGGCGAACAAAACGAGGTTTCAGAGATTAGTCGTGTACCAGGGTCGTGATTCGACACTCCGGTTCCAGAATTCTGAAAAAAGCTGCCATCGGTTCGAAACTCTTTCGACTCAGGATGTTCCGCCAAACTCAGTGATCATGGGGATTGCGTCGACTGGAAATCTGCTAGATTGATGGAAAATCGGAAGCCGCGTCCGCCGGAAGGGTCCAGGCGATCACGTTGTCGGTTGCCGAGGCTGCTTGAGACGGCACATGGAAAAAGACCAGAGCAGATTTGATGAGAGCGGGAACCTGAAGAGCGGAAACGTCGTCGAGAGATTCAAGGATGGATCGGTTTCCGGCGTGGGGATGTATATCAAAGGAGAAAAGACTGGGGACTGGAAATACTACTACCGGAACGGGAATCTTAAGGCGTTCGGGAAATACGACGCCGGTCAATTGATCGACGAATGGATCTGGTATCGAGAAAACGGCCTGCTGCTTCAAACCGGATCGTTCGACCACGAGGGCCGCAAGACCGGACTCTGGCGACGTTATCACATCAACGGCGTGTTGATGGACGAGGGGCACTTTCTCGAAGGTAAGAAAGTCGGCGAATGGCGCAGCTTCGACGCCGATTCTCAGATCCGCAAAGTGACCAGACACAAAGGCGGCTAAGAAGGCTTCCGCAGTGCCATCTGCAGGGCAGGCTCCCCTGCAGATGGTTGTTTTACTCGGCGACTGCCAGTTCATCGAGTCGCTTCTGCAGGAAGCGGCGTTCCGGTTCCTGGCGGGCCAGTTCGAGTCCGCGCTGATACGACGTTCTCGCTTCATCGGTCCAGCCGAGGCGGCGACAAAGATCGGCTCGGGCCGCATGTGCCAGATGGTACTGCTGCAGGTCGCCGCGTCCGAGGATCTCGTCGATCAGCCTCACGCCGGCTTCCGGACCATCGCGCATTGCGACGGCGACGGCTCGATTCAATTGCACGACGGGACTCGCTTCCAGCTGAATGAGCAGATCATAGAAGGCGACGATCTCGACCCAGTTGGTTTCCGCGGCACCTGGGGCATCGGCATGCACGGCGGCGATGGCGGCTTGAATGGTATAGGTCCCGAACTGCCGGGTCGCCAGAGCTTCCTGAACCAGCGCGGTCCCTTCCTGAATCTGCTCGCGATTCCACAGTGACCGGTCCTGATCTTCCAGCAGAATGAGATCGCCATCGGGCGTGGTTCGGGCCAGCCGTCGTGATTCCTGAAGCAGGAGCAGAGCGAGCAGTCCGGTCGTTTCCGGATCGGGGAGCAGTTCGCGTAACAGGCGTGTCAGTCGGATCGCTTCGGATGAAAGATCGGCTCTCGTCACTGAATCGCCGGACGACGCCGAGTAGCCTTCATTGAAGATGAGATAGATGACGGTGAGCACGGCATCGAGTCGTTCCGGCATCTCTTCAAGTTCCGGAACTTCATAGGGAATGCCCGCGTCGCGAATCTTGGCCTTGGCCCGCACGATCCGCTGAGCCATCGTCGGGGCGGCAACCAGAAAGGCGCTCGCCACTTCTTCGGTTGTCAGTCCGCAGACTTCGCGCAGCGTAAGAGCGATTTGCGTTTCAATGGCGAGCGCGGGATGGCAACAGGTGAAAATGAGCCGGAGCCGATCGTCTTCAACGGCGGTGGAGTCATCCCGGTTCCGCTTCCGTTCCCTGGATTCAAAGCGGCGTCCCAGTTCCTGCAGCGAGTCATCGAACCGGCTGCGACGGCGAATGACATCGATCCCTTTGAAGCGAGCCGTCGACACCAGCCAGGCGACCTTGTTTTCGGGCACGCCTTCCGAGTCCCAACGCTCCACGGCTGTAGCGAATGCATCGTGCATCGCTTCCTCGGCCAGGTCGAAATCGCCCAGGAGTCGCACGAGAGTCGCGAAGACTCGCCGCGAGTCTTCCCGGTAAACTGCGTCGACAATCGTCCTTATTGAATTCATCGCTTTCGACCAGCTCCAGGGGGCCGACCCGCCATCAATGGAAGTTGTTTTTCGCTGACTTTACCAGAGACGCCCGGCAGATGAACAGAGTCTCACCGGATGCGACAGATGTTCTTCATCAATCCGAGCCGATTGATCTGTCCGCCTTCGCACGGCATACTGTCCTCGACTCCATCATTCGATTTTGATCCGTCTCCTGAACGGAGGATAATTGTGCAAACTTGTAAAATCCCGTCGGTCCGCAGAAGCTGGCGTTTCTGTTGTCTGTCGCTCTTGCTGGTCACCCTATGGGCCCCTCAGTTCGCCGAAGCCGCCGAGGCATCCTGGCAACTGAAAGATGGCGATCGCGTCGTGCTGCTCGGCAGCACGTTCATTGAGCGCGAGAACGCTCACGGCGTCGTCGAGATGTCGTTGCGTCTGGCTGCTCCGAGTGTCGATTTCACCGTGCGAAACCTCGGCTGGTCGGGCGACAACGTGCTCGGCGAATCGCGCGCCTACTTCGGACCGGTTCAGGCGGGCTATGCTCATCTGCAGGAGTATGTGGGACTGACCGAGCCGACCGTGCTCATCGTCAGCTACGGACACAACGCGGCCTTCGCCGGAGAAGCCGGACTGACCGAGTTCCTGACAAACTATGCCAAGCTGCTGAAGGATCTTTCCGCCGAAGGCCGCCGCATCGTGGTGCTCGGCCCGACGCCGCTGGAACCCGTCGTGCAAAGCCCCGAACAGATTGAGAAGCTCAACAAGGATCGTCGCCTTTACAGCGATTCCATCCGCACGCTCTGCGAACAGCAAAATTGCACCTACGTCGATCTGCTGGAGCCGATGCAGACCCTGCGAAACGAAATGGGTGTCGATCGCCTGACCGAGAACGGGATTCATCTGAATCGCGACGGTTACATCGCAGTGGGGGAAGTGCTGGCCCGATCGCTCGGCTCTTCGCTCACTCGTAATGGCGAGCTTCTGCTGCGAGATTCCCAGTTCGCCGCCGCCGCTCAGCCTGCCTATAAAGAGATTCTCTGGAAGAACGAACTTTTCTTCCACCGATTCCGTCCGCAGAACGAAACTTACCTTCGCGGCTTCCGCAAGCATGAACAGGGACAGAACGCGAAAGAGATTCTGGAGTTCGACCCCCTCGTCAAAGAACAGGATCAGGCCGTGCAGAAAGCGACCGATGACCTGATTCGCAACTGGGACGAACCGAAACAATAAAGTCCACGCTCCCTTCGGGGGGCCACGGCTGGCTTGCCCGACCGTGCAATCGCAGGCGTGCTTCTGTGTTGAAATCCTTCGCCCCTTCCGGGGGAGAAGGTGCCCGAAAGGCGGATGAGGGGGCGGTCAACCAACGACGTTCCCCCAAACCAGAGATCAACGGCCTGTGAAGCAAGAAACCCGCATTTCCCCCTCACCCTGGGCTTCTCCCCCAAGGGGTGAGGGAAGTTCTTAGTAGACAACATTCCTACCGACATCAACAGGTGACTCATGCACCGTAATTTTCTTACCCTAACGACGCTGCTGACGACTCTCGTCGTGGCGAGTCCTGTTCTGGCTCAGCGAAGCCTGACGGAAGTTCCCGATACCGATCCGGCCAAGGAGCAGGCGTCGTTTCAGGTGGCCGAAGGCTTCGAAGTCAATCTCTTCGCCTCCGAGCCGATGATCGCCAAGCCGATTCAGATGAACTGGGATTCCCAGGGGCGTCTCTGGGTCGCGACCAGCGAAACGTATCCGCACGTGAAGCCGGGGCAGGATGCCAACGACAAGATCATTCTGCTCGAAGACACCGATGACGACGGTGTCGCCGACAAGTCGACCGTTTTCGCCGATGGCCTGCTGATGCCGACCGCGATTCTGCCCGGCGATGGCGGCGTTTACGTCGGAAACTCGACCGAACTGCTGCACCTCAAGGACACCGACGGCGACGGCAAAGCCGATGAGAGCCGCATCGTCCTCAGCGGGTTCGGCACGGAAGATACGCACCACATTATTCACACGCTCAAACGTGGACCGGCCGGACACATCTACTTCAACCAGTCGATCTACACGCACAGCCACATCGAAACGCCGTACGGTGTGAAGCGACTGCTCGCTGGCGGGACGTGGAAGTTCGACTCGACCTCGCTCGAACTCGATGTCTTTTGCCGTGGACTGGTCAACCCCTGGGGGCTCGCCTTCGATTCGTACGGGCAGGCCTTTGAAACCGACGGAGCCGGCGGCGAGGGGATTCACTACGTCTTCCCGGATGTCGTCATGCTGACCGCGCACAACGCCGAGCGGATCGTCCGCGGACTCAACCCCGGGCAGCCGAAACATTGCGGGCTCGAAATCCTTTCGGGCGATCATCTCCCGGACGGCTGGTCGGGCCGGTTTGTCACGAACGATTTCCGCGGCAACCGTATCAACAGTTTTGAACTCTCGGAATCGGGCAGCGGCTACATCTCGCGTCAGGCCGACAACCTGATGACTTCGAACTATGTCTCCTTCCGCCCGGTCGACATTCTGATGGGACCAGATGGAGCGATCTACGTTGCCGACTGGTACAACCCGATCATTCAGCACGGCGAAGTCGATTTCCGCGACGAACGCCGCGATCACGAGCACGGCCGCATCTGGCGAATTTCCGTAAAGAACAACACGCCGGGTCGGCAACTGCTCCCCGCCGATGCCTCGGTGACGGAACTCGTCACCATGCTCACCAGCGACCAGAAATGGTATCGCGACATGGCCCGCTATGAACTGTCGAAGGCCGATCGCAACGAAGTCTTTCAGGCCATCGACACCGCCGCGAAAGCGAATCAGGATCCCGCCGTCGAAGCCCAGCTCGCGCTGTCGCGGATGTGGCTGGCCGAAGACTGGTCCGGCTCCGAAGAAGCTCTGCGAATGGCCGAGCTGATGTTGACCCACGACGACTACCGTCTGCGGTCGGCTGCCGTTCGCGTGGCTGCTCAATGGAACGAGAACCCGCTGGCGGTTGGCATTTTCACGAAGGCCATCGCCGACCCGCATCCGCAGGTGAAGCTGGAAGCCGTGCACGCTCTTCGGCACCAGGGAACCCCGGCTGCTCTCAAGCTGGCCGCGACCGCTGTCGATCCGGCTAACGATCGCTTTCTGGAGTTCTCGCTCTGGCAGACATTCCGTAGCACGGAAGAGACCTGGCTGCCGCTGTTTGTTGAAAGCCCGGACTTCTTCGGCGACAACCCGCGGACCATTCTCACCATCGCTCAGGCGTCCCGCTCGGCGGCCGTGGTCGCTCCCATCGTGCGCATGTGGGAACAGGGGAAGATCCCCAACAATATGACCGGCGAAGTGCTGCAGCTCGTTTCCGAACGCGGCAATGTCGGCGAGCTGACCGAGCTCTGGAAGCTCGCTCTCGATGAGAACAACCGCCATCGAGCCGCGATTCTGGAAGCTCTTGCCCAGACCGCTCTCCGTCGGAAAGCCCAGCCGAGTGAATCGCTGACCGAGTTAATTCCCCTGCTCGATGCCAAAGACTCGCAGGTCCGCTGGTTCGCCACGCGACTGGCCGGGCTCTGGAAGATCGAAACGGCTCGGCCGAACCTGAAGGCGATTGCCGAGAACGAAACCGAATCGGACGCCCGGCGGGGAATTGCTCTGCAGTCGCTGGCTCTGCTCGGCGGGACCGACAGCCGGGACTATCTGCTGGCCGTGGCCCGTGGGGAATCGATGCCCAAGTTGCAGGTCGCCGGGATTGAAGCTCTGCTCTCGATGAATGTGAAGCTCGCTGCCGAAGCCGCCGTGGCTGCTCTCAGTGAAGAAGGCTCGGCTGCTCGCGTCGATACGATTCTCGGCCCCCTGTTGCAGCGTCGCGATGGCCCCGGACATCTGGCTCAGGCTCTGAAAGGAGCGAAGTGGCCGGCTGGAGTGGCAACCGCAGCCGTACGTCGGGCCACGAGTCTGCCGCAGCAGAATCCGGGACTGGTCGCCGCGATTCAGAAAGCGGGGGGAATCGATCCGCTCGATAAGGAACTCTCGCCGGAAGAAATGCAGCAGCTGGTGCAGGCGATCGTGAAGAACGGCGATGCTCATCGGGGCGAGGAGATCTATCGTCGCGAGAAGCTGCTCTGCATCAAGTGCCATGCGATCGGCGGTGCCGGTGGCAAAGTCGGTCCCGACCTGTCGAGTATCGGAGCGAGCGCTCCGGTTGACTATCTGGTCGAATCGCTGATCAACCCGAGCAAGAAGATCAAGGAAGGCTATCACTCGATTCAGGTGGTCACGATCGACGGCATCGTACTGGCCGGGGTTCCCGTGCTGGAGAATCAGGACGAGATTCATCTTCGCGATGCCGAGGGCAAGATCCACGTGGTTCCGACCGAAGACATCGAACTGCGGAAGAACTCCACGGTTTCACTCATGCCGGCCGATCTGGTCAGCAAGCTCCGCCGTGATGAACTGATCGACCTGGTCCGCTTCCTTTCCGCTCTCGGAAAGACGGGCGAGCTGGTCGTCTCGAAGCAGCAGATGGTTCGCACCTGGCAGGTGATCAATCCCGAAGGCAACATCAGCGGGATCAACGACGCCATCCGCCACACCGGCATTCAGCTGGCAACGACCGACGACAGTCAACTGTCGTGGACGACCGATTACAGCCATGTCGATGGCGGTCTGCGTCTGCAGCCGCTTGTCAAAATGCGGAACATCGACGGGGCGACGTTATCGATCGCCCGATTTGAACTCGATGTGATCCAGCCGGGCGTCATCGGTCTCAAAATCGAGAATCCGACCGGCCTGCGAATCTGGATCGATGACAAAGAGGTCGACGTGAAACCGGATCTGAACCCGAATCTGCCAGCCGGGAAACACCGGGTCACCATCGCCGCCGATCCGGGGGCCCGCAAGAATGCCCCGATCCGAGCCGAACTGGTCGAAGTCCCCGGCTCCCAGGGACAGGCGACCCTGCTGAACTGATTCTGCCCGCCCTCGCAGGATTGTTCGAGAATGTAGGATAATGGCCATGCGAGCACATTCGTGTTCGCATGGCCATTGTAGTTTTGTACTATAGTGTGTGCGAGTGTTTGGTGGACGGACTGGTGAAAACGCAAGGGTTTGCGTTTGTCTACAAAAAAACACAACTTCGTCGATTGCAGAGCCGACTCAGCATACACATACTAACATTTCTTGATGTTAGAAATTGGGCCAGCGAATCGAGCTGTTCCATTGGCGTTTCGACGCATATTTCTGCCGGCGCTTCTGCCGACACAGGTCATTTTCTCTTATCCTGGGGGTAACATCATGCAGACGTCTCTGCGAACGCGACGCACCGCGTTCACACTTATCGAACTACTCGTCGTCATTGCGATCATTGCCATTCTGGTGGCGCTGCTGCTGCCAGCTGTGCAACAGGCTCGCGAAGCTGCTCGCCGTAGCAGTTGTAAGAACAATCTCAAGCAAATGGGATTGGCACTTCACAACTACCACGACACTCACTCTGTCTTCCCACCGGGCTACGTCCTTCAGGACACCAATGGAAGCGGCGGCCCTGACTATAATGGCGAGGGCTCATCGTGGGGCTGGGGGGCTTACATTCTTCCGTACATGGAGCAGAGCGCTCTGTCGGATGCTCTGGGCATCGGTCCGAATCGATTGACGCCGTCACTGGCCGCCGGGTCGACGTCCCTGGCTCTCATGCAGGAAGGCGTCTCCTCGTACCGTTGTCCTTCGGACACCGCTCCGGCTCTGAACACCGCGCACCGTCTGCGTCGGGGGCCTGGTGACTTTGTCGACGTTGCGACCAGTAACTATGTCGGTAACAACACCAGCCATAAGTGGCATTCCGGTGGTCGGCTAACGGGATATTCGCGAAATCAGAGTGGTGCCTGGGCACCGCCGGGACCGAACCATGATCCGACCGGTATCTTCTGGCGGAACTCGAACATGAAGTTCCGCGATATCACGGATGGTACGAGCAACACGATCGCTGTGGGCGAACGTGCCTGGCAGTTGAACAACCCGGCTGGAACGACCTTCAACTGTAACGCGGGCGTGGTGTTCGGAACCGATCATCGCAATGAGCAGCTGACGATTCGTCAGAATCTGGCTTCAGGAGCTCATCCGATCAACTTTGCTCACGGCTGGTGTGCTTACGTCTTCAGCAGTAAGCATCAGGGAGGAGCTCAGTTCGTTCTCTGCGATGGATCTGTCCGATTCATCTCCGAGAACATTGACCACACCTACACCGACGCCAGTACGGCTGGAACGTTTAACAACTCGACGTTCGAACAACTTCTGAGCCGCAACGACGGTCAGGTGGTTGGCGAATTCTAAATCAGACCCGAATTCGATGCGGGAAGAGTGATTCTCTCCCCGCATCGAGTTGTCTGAGTCACGCTCATAGCTCACACGAAGAGAAAGCCTCTCGAGAATGAAAACGATGTTGCGCAGTCTCTGCGTTCTTTCAATGACCCTGATGCTCAGCGGCTGCGGTGGAAGCAGTGACGCACCCGATCTGGGGCGTGTTTCCGGAACCGTTACCGTCGACGGCAAGCCGGCCTCAGGAGTGACGGTGCTCTTTACGCCGGCCGATGGGGGACGATCTTCAACCGGCCAGACGGATGACAGCGGTCATTACGAACTGATCTACAGCTCGTCAGAAATGGGTGCAAAAGTCGGATCGCACACGGTCAGTATCAGTCCGGCCAGTGCCATGCCGAACGATGAAAGTGACGATCTGATGAACACCGGCGGATCTGAGATCCCACCGGAGTACCTGGAAGAGAAGAAGCAGGTTGACGTCACCGCGGGGAGTAACGAGATCAATCTCAGCTATCCCTAAACGACGGAGCTGATCTACCGGACGTAAACGAACTCCGGGGACAGACACAGAATCCACAACAGGTCCTGAATCGACTCCACGGTTGGTTCAGGACCTGTTGCATTGAGGAGCAGGTCTCGTTCGGCAGCCGTCGGCTGGCGGGACAGGGCGAACTCATACACGTGCTCGATCAACTGTTCCGGCTGCCCCGCAAAGCGGCTCTGCAAACGGCGGGCACCCTGTTCCAGAGCCTGCATCAGCTGTTCGCCGTTGGCCAGGTTAATCGCCTCAAGCGTCGTCAACTCCTGTGGACGGGAGGTCACGATCTGATCGCGATTCGGGCGGCCCAGGGCTGTCATCAGAGCGTTGTTGTTGAGCAGTGACGCTCGCGCCCGCAGAACCCCGGAGCCTTCTCCAGCAGCCGCGAGGACATTGCGGATCGGATCGCGGGTCTGTTCGGTCCAGACACTCAAAGCCGGTACAACAACCGCCGGTTCGAATTTCCCCGGCAGTCCGCCCATGCGCCCTTCTCGCGGCTGATTGAGCTGCGGATTCCATTGCCAGCTCTCATCACTCACGATGACCGTTTCCTGATCGTCTTCGTGAATCAGACGGGCTTCGAAGTAGAGGCCAGCCGCGTTGGGGCTGTTCCCGGCATTGGTCGCGCGAACCACGATATCGTTTCGCCCCTGCTTGAGGTTGGATTCGAACAGAATGGCCGCCGGCTGCGTCCAGTTATCGACGCGGCTCACCTCGCGTCCATTCACGTAGATGATCGCCGAGTTGTCGCACGTCACAGCCGCAATTGCCTGCCGGGGCACGGCTTCAAGCTGAAAGGTCTTCCGCAGCATGATCGTCTCCCCCGCCGGAGGCACGGCTCCGTCTTTCGCGGAAGCTCCCCAGATCCATTTCCCCTGCAGGGTGACCTGTTCCCGATCCTCAGCCGAGACCGCCGACCGCAGCACGGGAGCATCGAAGCTCGCCGGCGTCGCGTCGGTCAGCTGCCAGACGGCATCCAGAAACTGCTCTGCAGTCAACCGTCGCGCCCTCGGCCCGCGATAGACGTATTCGCCCTCCTCACCCGTTTCAATGACCTCTGTCTGAGACTGATACGCCTGCGAGGTGGCGATATGCCGCAACAGTTGCTTGAGATCGTAGTCGTGCTCGACCAGATAGTTCGCCAGATAATCGAGCAGGTCTTCATGCCACGGCTCGGTCTGCATCGCATCGACGGGATGCACGAGTCCGCGTCCCATGAGTTGATGCCAGAGCCGATTGACGATGGTTCGCGTGAAGCGTCCATTGCGGGGATCGGTCATCAGTTTCGAGAGTTGTTCGAGCCGCTGCTCGCGAGGCAACGAAGCATCGAGCGAGCCGAGTTCGGGGAAGATCCATCCCGCGGTCGCCTGCTCGCCGGTCGGCTTGTCACAGCGGTGGATTTCGAGCGGAGCCTCGGCGTAAATCGCGGCCAGACTGTAGGCCTCTTTCAGCGTCCAGCGATCGATGAAGCTGTCGTGACACGAGGCACACTTCATGTTGATGCCGAGAAACGATTGCGAAATGCTTTGCGAAAACTGAATCTCAAGCGTTTGCCCGGCACTCACTTCGCCCCGCCATTTGATGCCATCAATAAACCCGCGACTCTCGCCGGTCTTCGGAGCAATCAGGTCGCGAACGAACTCATCATACGGCCGGTTTTCGAGCAGAGCCGTGTAGAGCCAGGTGCTGATCTGCTTCCGCCCGCCGGTGATGAATCCCGTGCCGGTGTAGTCGTTTCGCAGCAGGTCGTTCCAGAAGGTCATCCAGTGATCGGCATAGTCGATCCGACGGTCGAGCAGACGCGTAATCCAGCGGGCCCGCTTATCAGGATTCGAATCGGCCAGAAACTCGTCCCGTTCCCCAGGTGTCGGAAGAAGGCCGATCAGGTCGAGAGAGCTGCGGCGGAGAAACGTTTCGTCATCGATCGGCTCAGGAATCGGCAGATCCCGTTCGAGCAGCCAGGCATCGATAAAGCGATCAATCGGATGCGTTCGCCCCGCATGAGCTGCGGGAATTTCCGGATGCCGCGGCAGCAGCGGAGGTTCGTAGGTCGATTCCGCGAAGGTGAACCCCGGCTCCCAGGGCAGCCCTTCGGCAATCCACTGGCGAATCAGATCCAGCGATGCCTGCGGCACACGAGGCTTGTCGGGCGGAGGCATCATCAGGTCGTCGTCTTCGGAAAGCATCCGCTGGTAGAAGTCGCTGCTCTCCGGGTCGCCTGGAATGGCGGCTGCGTTTTCGAGGAACAGCGCCCGCGTATTGAGCGAGAACCCCCCCTTCGCCTGACTGTCGCCGTGACATTCGACGCAGTGAGCCTTCAGAATCGGCACGATCTGGTGCGAGAAATCGATTGCCTCACCAGCCGCTGTCGCGATTCCTGAGAAGACCGACAGCATCAGTACGGCAGAGAACAACATCGGGGCAAGATAAGACATTCCGAACGAACCTGTCCGCAAAAGAAATCATCTGACGGAAAGACCGCCCGAGGCAATCTCTCCACGCGTATTACTGTGTGCCACTGGCTCCGCCAGTGCTGTTCGAATCCGTGTGCCACTGGCTCTGCCAGTGCAGTAATAAGGCCGAGTGGCCAAGGTCATCAGCGACCAGTCACATCGAATCCATGCACGAATCCTGATGCGAGGCACTCTGTTCTTTTACCCGCAGCATCGATGAGGACACAACCCTGCCCCGACACAATCCGGCCGATCGGGAAAATCGTCACCGGAGAGTCAGGAATGTTCTGGAGCCGCTGCAGTTCGTCGGGGGAAAGCGTGAAGAGCAGTTCGAAGTCTTCGCCATCACTCAGGGCCCGTTCAAGCGGGGTCTTCCCAGCCTTTCCGCTCTGAGCCGCCTGGGCGATCGGGATCTGTTCGGCTTCAAGCTCTGCGGCGACGCCACTGGCCCTCAGGATATGTCCCAGGTCTGAAGAGATACCGTCACTCAGATCCATCATGGCATGCAGCGAGGCATTTTCCCGCAGCCAGAGTGCTTCCTGCACACGCGGCGTGAAGCGAAACTGCTTCTCGGCAAAGCTGCCGCCGAGGGGGCCGGTCACGCAAATCACATCGCCCACCCGGGCTCCGTCGCGTCGGACCGCTTTTCCTTTGGGCACCTCGCCATACAATGTGACGTTGATCGCCAGCCCGCCAGGCCAGGTATTGGTGTCTCCCCCTGCGATGGCAATCTGGAACTCGCGGGCGGAGTCGGCCAGGGCCTGCAGCAGTTCTTCGGCCTGCTGGCGACTCCAGGAACGTGGAAAGACGATGCTGATAAACGCGGCGACGGGCACGGCGGCCATTGCGGCGATATCCGAAATATTCACGGCGAGCGCTTTGCGAGCGATGTCCGCGGCTGGGTTGATGCCCGTCTGAAAGTGGACGCCGTCGAGGATCAGGTCGGTGGTTACAACCGACTCCATCCCTGCGGTTTGTGGGATTAGCGCGCAATCATCGCCAATTCCGAGATTGACTCTGGCATCTGGTTTCAACCATGATTTCAATTGATCGATCAGTTCAAATTCCACGAGTTCTCCACTGCTCTCCCCGGACGCCGCGATCCTGCGGCCGGCTTGCCGTCGCTGGCGTAACCGCTCCGTCTCAGTCCCTGTAAGTTCGAAGTTGCTATGTCCTACAGCTCTCAATTTTCCCGCCCGCTCCTGCTGGCTGCAAGCCTCGTTCTTCTGACAACGGGGACCATCTCCGCTCAAGGGCCGGGACAGCGTCCTCCGTCTCCAGTTGTGGTCGCCGAAGTGGTGAAGCGGCCGGTCATCACCGGGCAGACATTCATCGGCACGGTCACGCCGGTCAAAACCGCATCGGTCGGTAGCGCCGTCGATGGTCGCATCGCCGACTTCCCGGTGAACGAAGGGGACTTCGTCGAGAAGGGACAGCCGCTCGCGCAGTTGTTGACCGCGACGATCACTCTCGAACATGAAGCCGCAGTGCACGAATTAAGTCTGCGGGAAGAAGAACTTAAAGAACTCGAGAACGGTTCCCGTCCGGAAGAGGTCCGACGGGCTCAGGCAGCGATGGCAGCCGCGAAGGCCTCGCGGGAATATCACCAGAAGAAACGCGATCGAGCCGACGAACTGTATGCCCGCAACGCGATCAACAACGATGAACTTCAGCTCGTTGTTGCCGAGCAGATTCAGGCCGAGCAGGAATACCTGCAGGCGGTTGAAGCGTACGAACTGATCGTGGCTGGTCCGCGACAGGAACAGATTGCTCAGGCCCGCGCTCAGGTGGCGATTCGTCGAGCGATCGCAAATCGCCTGGCCGACCAGATCGAAAAGCACACCATCCGGGCCCCGTTCGATGGATTCATCTCGGCTGAGCACACCGAGCTCGGCCAGTGGGTCAACCGGGGTGAACTCGTGGCCGATGTTCTCGCCCTCGGCGAAGTCGACATCGAAAGCTACGTGCCCGAGCAGTACATCACCTACATCCACAAAGGGCAGCAGGTCAGCGTCGAGATCCCCGCCCTGCCCGATCAGCTCTTCACGGGCGTCGTCGAAGTCGTCATTCCTCAAGCCGACACGCGGTCCCGCACCTTCCCGGTGAAGATTCGCGTCACCAATCAGATCAACGACAACGAACCGCTGATTAAATCGGGCATGATGGCCCGCGTCTATCTGCCAACCGGCAACCGGAAGGAAACGCTGCTCGTCCCGAAAGACGCCGTCGTTCTGGGCGGTCCCCAAAAGATGGTGTATGCCATCACCCCGGGTGAGAAAGACAAGCCCGCCAGCGTCCGTCCCGTGCCGGTCGAAATCGGGATTGCCGATGGCACGCTGTTGCAGGTGAGTGGCGATCTGAATCCCGGAGATCAGGTGGTCGTGCGGGGCAACGAACGTCTCCGTCCCGGTCAGCCCGTCGCGGTTTCTCAGGTGCTGCCCACTCCGCCAGCTTCCGGGGAAGAGTCGAAGGCAGAAGCACCGAAGACCGACACGGCCCAGTGACAGCCGCTGTTTCAACACGATCCAACGAACGTAACGACCTTTAGAGACTAAGCAGACACCATGGCGCTGATTGAAGCTTTTATTCGCAACCCGATCAAAGTGATCGTGGGTGTTCTGCTGATCGCTCTGTTCGGCTTCGTTGCCCTCTTCCGCATGCCGATGCAGCTGACGCCGGAAGTGAACCGCCCGACGATCACCGTTGAAACGACCTGGCCCGGGGCCAGCCCGCAGGAGATCGAGCGGGAAATCGTCGTCGAGCAGGAAGAGTACCTCAAGAGCGTGGAGGGCATCGTCCGGCTGCTCTCGGAAAGTACCGACTCCAAGGGAACGATCACCCTCGAGTTCCAGGTCGGCACCAATATGGACGAGGCTCTGCTCAAGGTGAACTCTCGCCTGCAGCAGGTCCCCGACTATCCCGAAGACGCCGATCAGCCTGTCATCAGCACGTCGAATTCGTCCGACAGTCCGATCGCCTGGTTCATCTTCAGCGTTCGTCAGCCAGCCGATGAAGACCTCGCCGCCTTCCAGCAGAAGCATCCCGATCTGAGCGCGGAAATTCAGCGGGTTCGCGATTCCCACAACGTTGGCCTGGCCATGCTGCGACTGCGGCAACTGGCCGAAAAGCATCCGGAAGCCGAGGTTCTGCTCCCGCCGGCTGACCTCGACGTCACCAAACTCCGCCGGTTCGCTGAAGATGAAATCGAAGCCCGCTTCGAACGCGTTCCCGGCGTCTCGCAGTCCAACGTGATCGGCGGCCTCGAAGAAGAACTGCAGGTCATCGTCGATCCGGAAAAGCTGGCGTCACGGAACCTCACGATTCTGGATGTCCGTCGCGTGCTTCGCGGACAGAACGCTGATGTTTCCGCCGGCGATTTCTGGGAAGGCAAGCGGCGTTATGTCGTGCGAACGCTCAGTCAGTTCCGCAATGTGGGCGATGTCGAGAAGCAGCTGCTCGCCGTCCGCGACGGAGCTCCCGTTTACGTTCGCGACGTCGCTGAGGTGAAACTCGGCTACAAGAAGCCGGACGGCCTTGTGCGTCGCTTCGGCGAGTCGAGTATCGCCATCAACTGTATTCGCGAGACCGGGGCGAACGTCCTCGACATCATGGACGGCCTGCGGGAAGTGCGAGCCGATCTCGATGAGAACCTGCTCAAACCGCGCGGCCTGCAGCTGATTCAGGTGTACGACGAAACCGAATACATCTACTCGTCGATGAACCTCGTGCAGCAGAACATCTTCGTCGGGGGCGCTCTGACGATGGTCGTGCTGATGCTGTTCCTGCATCTCAACGTCCGCACGCTCATGCTGGCTCCGTTCATCCTCGTCACTGCACTCGCGGCTGCCTATCTCGATCCGTGGTTCTTTGCGATCACGATGTCGCTCATTCTGCTCGCCGGCTTCTGGTACGCCCGCGGAGCTCTGATCGTCGGCCTCGCGATTCCAACGAGTATCATCGGGACCTTCCTCGTGCTCGGTTCGCTCGGCCGGTCACTCAACGTCATCAGTCTGGCAGGTCTGGCGTTTGCCGTCGGGATGCTGGTCGATAACGCGGTCGTCGTGCTGGAGAATATCTTCCGTCACGCCCAGATGGGCAAGAGCCGCTGGGAAGCGGCCAAAGTCGGCACCTACGAAGTCTGGGGAGCCGTGGTCGCCTCCACGCTGACAACCATTGCCGTGTTCCTGCCGGTTGTGTTCGTGCAGGAAGAAGCCGGGCAGCTGTTCCGCGATATCGCCCTGGCGATCAGCTCGGCGGTCGGTCTCTCACTGATTGTCTCCGTCACACTCATCTCGACCTCAGCGGCCCGATTGCTTCGGCAGCAGGAAGAGGGAGACAAGAATGCGGCTCTGCTTGAAGAACCGGAACAGACCACCGGCGTGGTCGGCCTGATCAATCGTGGCGGCAACTTCTTTACACAGATTATCGTGGGATTGAACCGCTGGCTGTTGAGCAGCAGGCTGCTGCGGCTGGCCATGATCCTGCTGATCGTCGGCACCTCGGTCTTCGGTAGCTGGCTGCTCTGGCCGAAGGTCGACTACCTCCCGAACGGAAACCGTAACCTCGTCTTCGGCATCCTGCTTCCCCCGCCCGGTTACAACCACGAAGAACTGATGCGAATGGGCAGGACCGTCGAGACGGCCCTGCGACCCTACTGGGACGTCGATCCCGACACCCCGGAAGCCGAACAGCTTCCCTTCCCGGCCATCGGCGACTTCTTCTTCGTGGCCCGGGGTCGCATGGTCTTCATGGGGATCCGAGCACACGATCCGTTGCGAGCCGCCGAGCTGATTCCGTTGATTCAGAAAACCGGAATGGGGATTCCCGGCACCTTTGCCGTAGCGAAACAGTCGAGTCTGTTCGAACAGGGACTGACCGCCGGCCGAACGATCGAAGTTGATATTATCGGTCCCGATCTCACGAAGCTGATCCCCTTCGGCGGCCAGGTGCTTGGCCAGACAATGGAACTGATCCCCGCGGCTCAGGCGCGGCCGATCCCAAGTCTCGACCTGTCGAGCCCGGAAATTCATTTGAACCCACGGCTCATGCAGGCGGCGGAACTTGGTCTCACCAGCGAAGATCTCGGCTACACCACCAACGCCCTCATCGATGGAGCCTACGCCGGGGACTACTTCCTTGGAGGCGACAAGATCGACCTGACAATCGTCGGGGCGGAACGAAACATTCAGGCCACGCAGGACGTCGCCGCTCTGCCGGTGGCGACCCCAACTGGTGAGCTTGTGCCGCTTTCTACCGTTGCCGATGTCGTGATGAGCAGCGGTCCGGAACAGGTGAACCACCGCGAACGTCAGCGGGCGATCACAATCGAAGTTTCTCCGCCGCCGGAGATGGCTCTCGAAGATGCGATGAATGTCATCGAAACTCAAATCGTGCAGCCGATGTATGCGTCCGGACAGCTGGGCGACGGTTACCGCATCAACCTGAGTGGAACCGCCGACCGGTTGCGGGAAACGTGGATCTCGCTGCGATTCAACGTCGCTCTCGCACTGTTAATCACGTATCTGCTCATGGCGGCTCTGTTCGAGTCGTGGTTGTATCCGTTCGTGATTATTCTGGCGGTCCCGCTGGGAGCGGTCGGCGGAATTCTCGGGCTGAACCTGCTGAATCTGTTTGTCTTCCAGGCCCTCGACGTCCTGACGATGCTCGGCTTTGTGATTTTGATCGGAACGGTGGTCAACAACCCGATTCTAATTGTCCACCAGGCGCTGGAGTTGATCCGCAGTGAAGGCATGAGCCCGGCTGCTGCCATTCTCGAATCGGTCCGCACCCGCGTCCGCCCAATCTTCATGACGACCACGACTACCGTCCTCGGCCTGTTGCCGCTGGTTCTGTTCCCGGGAGCCGGCAGCGAACTCTATCGTGGACTGGGCAGCGTGGTCCTCGGTGGCCTGATCGTCTCGACCTTCGTGACACTCATTCTCGTACCAATGCTCTTCAGCCTGACACTCGAAGCCCGCCAGGCACTGGTCGGCATGCTCTCCCGAAAGAAGTCACCCCCGCCGAATCGCGAACCCGAACGCGAACTCGTTGAGATGACGTAAGCAAAAAGCAAAGGGTGGCCCGACCGAAGCGGTCGGGTGACGAAGTCACAAGAGGATGCATCATGCGTGTTCTCTATAGCTGACCGGGCGGCCTGTGGAGCAAGTCCTGATGATGGCGCAGCCTCTTGTCGCTGCGCCATCCGGCCATCTCAGGCCGGGCCACCCAATCGTTCTCAGATCCGTTTAACCGCATCCGACTCAGTCGGCAAGAGGTTTCAAAGTTCGTTGTGAACTGGGAAAAAGTGGCTGACCTCTCGTGGCTCCGCCACCCCGGTTGAATCAACCGGGGCTACCCCCCTGAGCCGTTTGTTCAAAACCCACCGAGCCGTAAATCCCGCATTCCCCGTCATCCGGCGGTTGGCCCGACCGAAGCGGTCGGGTGACGAAGTCACAAGAGGCCGCATCATGCGTGTTCTATGCAGCTGACCGGGTGGCCTGTGGAGCAAGTCCTGATGATGGCGCAGCCTCTTGTCGCTGCGCGACCCGGCCATCTCAGGCCGGGCCACCCTGTTGATCAGGCAATGATCTCGTGAATCGGCTCGACATGCTCAACGCCAACGAGCTTTTGATCGAGTCCGCTGAAGAAGTAGCTCAGGAGGTTTGGATCGAGCCCCATCTGATGCAGAATCGTGGCGTGCAGGTTCTTCACGTGGAGCTCGTTCTCCACGGCTCGTGAGCCGAGTTCGTCGGTCTTTCCGTAGGAGATGCCCCCTTTGATGCCGCCGCCCGCCATCCACATCGTGAACCCGTACGCGTTGTGATCGCGGCCCGAACCGTTCGCGTATTCAGCGGTCGGCTGCCGCCCGAATTCGCCGCCCCAGACCACGAGCGTGGAATCGAGCAGACCCCGCTGCTTCAGGTCTTTCAGCAGACCGGCGATCGGCAGGTCGGTTTCGCCGGCGTGCAGGTTGTGATTCTTTTCGAGGTCGCCGTGAGCATCCCAGTTGGCGTCGTTGTGGTTTCCACCCGAGTAGACCTGAATGAAACGCACACCCCGTTCGACGAGTCGACGGGCCAGCAGGCATTTACTGCCGAAGTCTTTTGTCTCCGGGCGATCCATGCCGTACATCTGCTGGGTCGATTCCGACTCCTGAGCGAAGTCGACCGCTTCGGGAGCATGGATCTGCATGTTATAAGCAAGCTCATAGGATGCGATCCGGGCGGACAGCTCCGACTGATTTGGACGACTGGCCAGATGCCGGCTGTTGGTTTCGTTGAGGGCATCGAGAATTTCGCGCTGCACCGGTTCGGGCATTCCCTGGGGGCGGTTCAGGTCGAGAATCGGCGGGCCCTGGGAGTTGAGCACGGTTCCCTGATAGCTGGCCGGCATGAAGCCGCTGGTCCAGTTCTTGGCTCCGCTGATCGGTCCTCCCGTCGGGTCGAGCATGACCACGTAACCGGGCAGATTCTTATTGCTCGTGCCGAGTCCGTAGTTCAGCCAGGAGCCGAGCGTCGGACTGCCGCTGAGAATCTTTCCGGAATTCATCATCAGCATGGCCGAACCGTGAATCGGCGAATCCGCCGTGAGCGAATGCAGAAACGCGATGTCGTCGACGTGCTGAGCGACGTTCGGGAACAGATCGCTGACCCACTTGCCGCATTCGCCGTACTGCTTAAACTTCCAGCGCGGCTCGACGATCCGCCCTTCGTTCTTATGACCGCCACGGCCGAATGTCTTCACGGCTACGGTCTTGCCGTCCATGCCGTTCATGGAAGGTTTGTAGTCGAACGTGTCGATATGGCTGGGGCCGCCGTACATGAAGAGGAAGATGACGTTCTTCGCCTTCGGCGTGTGATGCGGCCCCTGATTCGGGACATTCTCGGCGGCGCCGGCGGACTTGCCGAAGAAGCCATCGTCACCGAGCAGCGAGGCCAGCGCGACCGAGCCAAAGCCAGCTCCCGCTTCCCACACAAACTCGCGGCGGGTTCGTCCACAGAAGTTTCGAGAATTCGACATCGTTCTCTTCCCCTCAATCCACATCATCTCGGGTGCCATGCCCACAGTTGCGTGGGCATGGATGGCTGTTTCAATTCAGTTCGACATTCGTAGGCTGGGACAGCCGCCAGGCGTATCCCAGCACATTGTGCGTTCCTGCTGGGAACGGCTTCACCTGTCCCCATCGCTTCGTTCTTAACCTCTTGTCGACTTCGTCGGCCCCGGTAGCGGAGCAACCGGGGCTACCCTTCTCTGCCGTTTTGTTCTGCATTCAGCATGCCCACGCGAGCGTGGGCATGGCACCCGTCGTCGGTTAATCGACGAACAGGAATTCGTTGAGGTTCAGGGCGTAGAGGCAGAAGTATTTCAGGGCGTCCTCGTCAGAGAGGCCGTGTTCGGTTTTCAATTCTTCGATCAACCGCAGTCCGTCCGCGATGTCCTGTTCGCCCGGCTCCCGGGTCGTCACAAGTTGCAGGCCGCGTGAGACCTGAGCGGTGACATCATCGCCGGCTTCTTTCCGCAGTCGGTCGGCGAAAGTGTCGGCCTGGTTGTTCAGGAACTCGCCGTTGATCATCGCCAGAGCCTGAGCCGGTTGAATGGTGATGAACCGGGCTTCGCAGGTGACGTCGGTATCCGGGAAATCGAAGCTCGCCAGTTCCGGCGGAATGAGCGAGCGTTTGATGAAGATGTAAATGCTGCGGCGGTTCCGTTCTGCTTCCGAAGATTTCCCCCAGCCGTAGCCCGGCTTCGACTGCGTCGACAGGACTTCCTGTGAGAGTTCGGGATAGAAACTCGGACCGTGCGTCTTGAGATTGAGCGTGCCGGTCACGGCGAGCACGGAATCGCGAATTTCCTCAGCACTGAGGCGACGGAGATCGAATCGCCAGAACAGGTCGTTGTTCGGATCGATCTGCCAGCTCGCTTCGACGTGTTGCGAAGATCTCCGATATGCATCGGAGGTGACGATGAGTCGATGCAGCGGCTTCATCTTCCAGCCGCCTTCCATGAAGGCCTGAGCCAGCCAGTTCAGAAGGTCGGGATGTGTCGGCGGCGCTCCGAGCAGTCCAAAGTTGTTTGGGGTCCGCACGATGCCTCGACCGAAGTGATGCTGCCAGATGCGGTTGGCCATCACCCGGGCGGTCAGCATGTTGTCTTCATCGGTCATCCACTCAGCCAGAGCCCGTCGCTTGCCGCTGGAGCCGGAGGGCGAATTGACTTCGACGAACTCGGGCGAACCGTCGCCGAACAGATCGGGAAAAGCGGGCTGGACGACGTCACCGGGCACATGCGGATTGCCTCGCAGCATGATGCGGGTCGGCTCAATGTCTTTGCGAACCTGAGCGATCGACATCACCGTCTCACGCGGCGGCAGCTGTTTCTGCTCGTCGATCAGTTCCTTTTCCCGCGCCTTCAACTCCTGATAGATTTCCCAGGTGCGGCTGTCGAGATACTGCTCCAGCTTCTGGTTCAGAATCCGCTTGCGACGATTCCCTTCCGTCGCCCGCTGATCTTCGGCCGACATCTTCACGATGCCTTCCTGTTCGATCGTATGCATTTCGTCCCGCAACTCACGCAACTGCCGCTCGTTCTCGGCGTACTTCGCACGCAGCGTCTCGTTAGAAACATCGACCTGACTGTACTCATCGGGATTGCCGCGGGTGCCGTACGGTGTCAGCTCGTCCAGGAAAGCGAGCATGCTGTAGTAGTCCGCCTGCGAAATCGGATCGATCTTGTGGTCATGGCAGCGGGCACAGTTCACGGTCAGCCCGAGCATTCCCTGACTGATCGTCGTGATGATACTGTCGAGTTCGTCGTAGCGGGCCAGCAGTGGATCGGCCGGTTCGTCATCCCAGATGCCGAGACGGTAGAAGCCGGCGGCGATCAACGTCTCGCGAGTCACTTCATCGAGTTCATCCCCGGCCAGTTGTTCCCGCAGAAACTGATCGTACGGTTTGTCGGAGTTAAAGGCATCGATGACATAGTCGCGATACTTCCACGCGTTCGGCTTCGCGTTGTCGCGTTCGAAGCTGTTCGTTTCAGCATATCGGACGACATCAAGCCAGTGCCGAGCCCAGCGCTCGCCATACTGTGGAGACGCCAGCAGCTCATCGACCCGCTTCTCGTAGGCATCGGGAGCGGGATCGTTCACGAACGCTTCAACATCTTCCGGAGACGGTGGCAGTCCGGTGAGATCGTAATACAGACGGCGGATAAGCGTCGCACGGTCGGCCGGAGGGGCGGGCCTGATGCCGGCGGCGTCCAGTTGAGCGTTGATGAACGCGTCGACCGGATGCTGATTTTCTGAGCCGGCCGGGGGCGACACTTTAGCGAGCGGTTGAAATGCCCAGTGCTGATTGTACTCGGCTCCCTCATTAATCCACGTGCGGAGAATGCGGACCTCGTCCTCGGTCAGCGGTTCCTGCTCCGGCGGAGGCATCCGCAGGTTGGGATCGGTCTCGGTGATCCGATAGATGATTTCGCTGTTCTCGGCGTCGCCGGGGATGATCGGATGAATGCCCGATTCCGTCTCCGAGGTGGCCGATTCGAAGTCGTGCAGAGCCAGATCGGCTTCCTGAACCGTCGGACCGTGGCAGGCATAGCAGCGACGGGCGAGCACCGGACGGACATCGTTGGCAAAGTCGACGGTCTTTTCTTCGGCTGCGGCAATCTCGGCGGCCAGCACGAGCATCATCAGAACAGGCAGCAGCGAGATCACGGCGTGCAGGTCAGGTCGGCAGAAAGCCATCAGTTATCTGCTCCTGAGAGAGTCGGGAGGGATGAGCGAGGCGGAGCGATTCGCGCATCAATGAACGAATCGACAAAGTTCGATAAGATCTTACGGCAGTAACCGCCCTGAAATCAATGAGATCTCACCAACTCCTCTTGAGATCCTTTGTCAGGATGCTTTCTCCGCGTCCCTGGCCCGCCTCGACCAGCAGCCGCAAGTGACGATTCCACCGATCATGCCCCCCAGCAGTGCCACGAATTCTCGAATGAGGGTATTGAAGGCGCCTCGATCGGGAGCGGTTGGAATCTGTGCTTCGCTGATTCCCAGCTCCATATTCCGGCTTTTCAGCTGACTGGGCGTCATGGCTCCGAGCTGTGTCCGTTCGCCGGCCTCGTTATAACCGACCCAGTAAATGCGATCGCTGCCCCGGACCCTGTAATAAAACACGCCGTCCGAACGGCTCTCATCGACAGGCAGGAAGACGTTCTCGTAGAAGTCTTCGGCCAGATCATTGATGTAGCCGCCCGTCGAGCCGGTGAAGTAGATCGGCACAGCCGTCAGCAGGTGGAAGCCGAAATTCACCACGAAGAACCCGAGCCAGAACGAACGCCGCCAGTTCGGGTTTCCCAGCACGCAGGCGAATGCGAGCAGCACGAGGAAAAGCTGAAAAAAGGCGACGATCCCTGCGACGTCGTCGGAGGCGATCCCCAGCAGCAGATAGAGTCCGCCGACCACGAGAACGAGGGCAAAAATTGCGAGCAGTTTCCGGATCATCCCTCGGCCCTTTCCAAAGCGAACAAGGTTCTATACCTTCATTCACCCTAAAGGGCTTCCGGAATGAATCAATCCCGATCCGTGAGCATTAGTACTCGTTGCCTTCGTCCGACGAGGCTTCCATGGCCTGGAAGGTGCTCTTGAATTGCTGGCGGATCGTCTTTTCGCGGACTTCCTGCTGGAACTTGGCGATTGCTTCGTCGAGCGGAAGCATGCCGATGTCTTTCGACTCGATCCGGTCGCGAATCGATACGGCTCGTTCTTCCTGCTCTTTCGGGCCGACCACCAGCATGTAGGGAATTAACTCCAGTTGAGCATCGCGGATCTTGGCGTTGACCTTGGCCGAGCGGAGGTCGGCGGAAACGCGGAAGCCGGCCTTCTTCAGCTCGGCGACCACTTCCTGGGCATAGTCCGCTGTCTTGTCGGTCACTGGCAGTACGCGAATCTGTTCGGGAGCGAGCCACAGCGGGAAGGCCCCGGCGAAGTGCTCGATCAGCATGCCGACAAATCGCTCGAGGGAGCCGAACGGAGCGCGGTGAATCATCACCGGACGGTGCGGTTTGTTGTCGGCTCCGGTGTATTCGAGCTCGAACCGTTCCGGCAGGTTGTAGTCGAGCTGAACGGTTCCCAGCTGCCATTCGCGGCCGATCGCATCGCGAACCATGAAGTCGGCCTTCGGCCCGTAGAATGCTGCTTCGCCTTCGCAGGCTTCGTAGCGCAGTCCCGATTCCTCGAGCACTTTGCGGAGACTCGCTTCCGCCTGCTGCCAGTTTTCTTCCGAGCCGACGTACTTGTCGCTCTTCGGATCCCGTAGCGACAGCTGCACGCGATAATCGTCGAGGCCAACACTCTTCAGCACGAACTGCACGAGCTGCAGCGTGTTGCGGAATTCGTCTTCCACCTGCTCAGCGGTGCAGAACAGGTGCGCGTCGTCCTGAGTGAGGCCACGGACGCGCAGCATACCGTTGAGTTCACCGGTCTGTTCGTGACGATACACGGTGCCGAACTCGGCCAGACGCACCGGCAGATCGCGATAGCTTCGTGGCTGTGACTTATAGATCTCGCAGTGATGCGGGCAGTTCATCGGCTTGAGCAGATAACGCTCCTGAGCCTTCTCCCACTTCCGCAACGCGGCGATCTTCTCGTCCTTATTGGTCGCCCGTTTATAGTCCTGCTGTTCATAGCCCATGATCTCAGCGGCCTGCAGAAGAGCCGCTTCGTTCTCCGGCGAGAGCTCATCGTCCTGGAGCTTACGGATGCAGAAATCGATGATCCGGCCGGCGTCGTGGCCGAAGATCGGGGCGAACTGTGAATCGCGGTAGTAGGGGAAGTGACCACTGGTTTCGTAGAGTTCGACCCGACCGATATGCGGCGAGTAAACCGGATCGTAACCGCGTTCGATCAGTTCCTTTTTGATGAACTCTTCGAGCAGAGCCCGGATGGTCGACCCCTTGGGCAGCCACAGGCAGAGCCCCTGCCCGACCTTGGGATCGATGTGGAACAGGCCCAGCTTCTTGCCGAGCACGCGGTGATCGCGGCGCTTGGCTTCTTCGACCTGCTCCAGATAATTGTCCTGATCCTGCTTGCTGAACCAGGCGGTGCCGTAAAGCCGCTGCAGCGACTTGTTGTCTTTATCACCCTTCCAGAACGACCCGGCGATCGACAGCAGCTTGAAGGCTTTGATTTTGCCGGCTCGCGGGATGTGTGGTCCGCGGCAGAGGTCGACGAACTCACCCTGGCGGTAAAAACTGAGGGAGCCGTGATCGGCGAGGCCGGTCTTCACGTGCTCGACCTTCAGTTCCTGATTCATGTCCTCGCAGAGCTGGACGGCTTCGTCACGAGACAGCTCGAACCGCTCGAACGGTTCCCCTTCCTTGATGATCTGCTGCATCTCAGCTTCGATGCGAGGGAAGTCTTCTTCACTGATTCGCTGCTCCAGATCGAAGTCGTAGTAGTAGCCGTGACCGGTGGTCGGTCCGAAGGCCAGTCCGGTGCCGGGGAACAGCCGCATGACGGCGCGAGCCATGATGTGGGCACAGGAATGGCGAAGCACGCCAAGCGATTCGGGGTCGCGGGTCGTCAGCAGACGAAACGAAATCTGCTCGGGATCGTCGACCAGTTCGGCGATGGGACGAGCCGCGTCGACGATCTTCCCGTTGATCTCGGCTGCGATCACATCGTTGGCCAGACGCTCTGAAATTCCCCGGGCGATGTCCAGCGAGGTGGTCTGATCGCTGTGCTCCTGAGTGGTCCCATCCGGAAGAGTGATCTTGATCATTGCTTTTCGAATCATGCTGAAAAAACGAAGAGGCCCGTCGTGATCGCGGCTCTTCATCGGGTGGCTGGAAACAGTTCGCGGCAGGGTAGCACAATTTGCGGCGATTCGCACGTATTATACGAGCGACAACCGGGACGGGCGCTGGTTCCCTGAATCCATAAAAAAAGCCGGGGATTAACCCCGGCTGAGTTCTGTCTGACGGCGAAGTTTATTCGTCGTCGCTGTCGTCTTCGACTTCCTGCGGAACATCGTTGATGTTCGAGGTGATCGAGCGGTTGATTGTTTCAACGCTCTCGTCGAGGAAGCTCTCCATCGGCTCATCTTCGAAGTTCGCCTTCGACAGGATGAAGTCGACCGACTTCCGCTCGCGGATCTGAGCTTCGAGGTTCTCAATCATGCCGGACTTGATCAGGCGAGCCCGCAGCTTACGGGGGCTTTCACCCTGCTGCATGGCCATGTAGGCGATTTCCATCGAGATGTCTTCGTTGGTGCACTCGATGTCTTCCTTGCTCGCGATGCGATCGAGGACGAAGTGCTCTTTCAGAGCCTGCTGAGTGACCGAAAGGCTCTGCTGACGCAGCTGGCTTTCGCGAGCCATGATCTGCTGGCGGGTGAACCCGGCCTGCTGCATCTCGAGGATCTCGCGACGCAGAGCGTTGTCGACGTGCTTGCGAACCAGACCTTCCGGCAGTTCCCAGGAAGCCGACTCGGTGATCTTCTCGAGAACCTGTTCGCGAGTCTTCTGACGCTGTTCGTAGGAAACCTGACGGGTCAGCGAATCCTTGAGCAGTTCGTCGAGCTTCTCTTTGCTTTCAGCTCCAATGCGTTCAAGCATCGCGTCGTCGAGTTCCGGCAGTTCCATCCGTTTGACATCGAGGATGGTGAACTTGGCGTGGACGGTTTCGTCCCGCATTTCGACGTCGGTGGCTTCGCGTGAGATCTTCAGGTCAAGCTCGCGAACATCGTCGGCCTTGGCTCCGACCATCAGTTCTTCGAAGCCGTCCACTTCAGCATCCCAGAAGCTCAGCTTCGGGCGGACGCGGATCGTGATCTCATCGAACTCGCGAATGACTTCGCCATTGTGGGTGAATTCGACGTTGCAGACGACATAGTCGCCAGCTTCAACGGCTCCGTCGTAAGGAACGACCTGGCCGAAACCAGCCAGATAGCGTTCACGAGCCTGAGCGACGTCTTCGTCGGTGATTTCACGAGTGGGGCGTCGAATCGTGATGTTGCTGTATTCCGGCAGTTCGAAGACCGGACGAACTTCGACCTCGAATTCGTAGTCGAAATCACCCGATTCCGGCACTTCGAGATTCTCGACATCGAGTTCCGGCTCGTTGATCGGATCGAGATCGTGCTCTTCGGAGACCTGTTCGAGGCTCTGCAGGAGCAGCTTCTGCTTCAGCTGATCGCTGATTTCCTTGCGGAAACGCTTGGCGAGCAGTTTCTCCGGGACTTTGCCAGCACGGAACCCCGGCACAGCGGTGCCACGGCTCAGGTCTGCAACGGTTTCTTCACGCAACTGCTGAATGTCGGCTTCGGAGACCGTGACAGAAATATGCTTCTTGCAGGGCCCTACGTCCTTGATGTCGACCTTCAGATTCAGTCCAGCGTTTTCTTCAGCAACTGCTACGTCTTCGGCCACGACCGACAACTCCCGTTCCTTGCCTGTACTGCTGCCCGCAATGTGTTGAGCAGTCTCATGAAGCCAATAAAAAAGAGCGGGTGAAGGGATTCGAACCCTCGACAGCCACGTTGGCAACGTGGCGCTCTACCACTGAGCTACACCCGCAATGAGATTCAGATTGAGACGCGAGATTATAACGACGCCGTTTTTCATTGCAAAGGATCTGGTCGACTTCGCAAAAAATTTCTTGGCATCGCAGAGGGACGTTTGTTACGGCCCTGGCTTCATGAGACGTGATGCGTTCCCGCAACATGTGGCGTTTCGGGAGCGGGTCCATAACTGTTGCTGGTGAAATGAGTTATGGCCACACAGGCAAGTCGCGTCGAATCTGTGTTGCTTTCCTGCCACATCGGCAAGGAGACGGGGCCAGCTTGAGAATTCCCTCGGAAGAAAAATTTCCAGAAGACTGAAAGGTCGGTACGCCAACGGGTTAGGGATATCGACTCGCAGGTCATCGCAGATTCTCCATGTTGCCGAAATCTCCACTGGCACGCCCCTCGCTTAACAGCCTGTCAACAACCTGACACACACAACTGCAAGCCTTAAACCTCTGGAGATCACAACTATGACGAACATCATCAACGCTCTGTACAACGACGAAGCTGGCTTCATCATCTCGGCTGAACTGGTCCTGGTCGCCACGATCTGTGTTCTGGGAATGGTCGTCGGACTCTCGGAAGTCGCCTTTAACGTCAACCAGGAACTCGAAGACGTCGGAGCTGCTTTCGGCAGCGTGAATCAGAACTTCGCCTACAACGGCACCGCTGGCCACAAAGGCAGCATCGCCGGCAGCACCTACAACGACGAGTGGGATCACTGCGACGACAGCTGCGACGTGACCTGCGACGTCGGACCGACCCCGGAAAACTACTAAGCCGATCGCCGTTCCCGGGCAGTCTTCGCGAAACCGGCTGCCTGGTCGGAACCTGGCGAACGAAACAAATCGCTCATCCACATTCAAGCACTTTCGACCTTTGAATTGAAAGAGGAGTCCACTCATGAACCTCACTATGGCACTGTTCCGAGATGAAGCTGGCTTCATTGTCTCCGCTGAACTCGTCCTCGTGGCAACAATCTGCGTTGTCGGACTGGTCGTCGGACTTTCTGAAATCGCCTGGGGCGTGAACGAAGAACTGGAAGATGTCGGCTCGGCCGTCGGGAGTTTGAACCAGAGCTACGCCTATCAGGGAGCCGCCGGATGCAAGGGCGCTGTGGCCGGCAGCCGGTTCGGAGATGACTACGACTTCTGCGACAGCCAGTGGAACCTGGCCTGCGATGTCGACCCGGCCCCGGAGAGCTACAAGTACGGCTACTAAGATGTCACCGGCAATTGGGAGAGCAACTCTGCTCTCCCCTGCCTAGAGCCGAGACTTGCTGACAATGTTGAACTGACTGGCGGAGCCGGTCGCTGAAGAGACGATGACCACCCCTCGCTCAATCAAATACAAAATAGACACTGCGGCGGCTTGAAGTGTGTGGTCTCCTGATGCCGCAGAATGCCGACAGGCCCGATGATCCTTGGATCACCGGGCCTGTTCCGCGTTTTAGACCTTCTTTAGCTTAGAACGTATCCCAGAGGAAGTTGGTATCGCGGAAGAAGAGAAGTCCCGATCCCCCAGGCACACCGACCTCGTCGTCGAACCCGGTGATCACCGTGTTGAAGCCAGACAGAGTGATGTCGGCACTGGATGAGACACGCAGGGTGCTCAGCCCCAGACCCGGGTAGAGGAAGTCATCCGAGTTTCGGCCGCCATCGATGATGGTCAGGCTTGGTGGCAACATCGATCCGGGAACAATCGTGGTGACGCCGGCAGCGTTCGTGTCGTAAGTGGTGAAGCCGGTTCGGCTTGCCAGACGAGTCGCATTGCGGGCTCGGTCGGCGGCACTGTTGGCGAAGGGGCCTGGATCGTCGAACGGTCCACCATCGGTATTGTTATCCTGGTTTTGAGTACGAGATTTGAAGACCGGTTCGGGATTGTCGTAGAAGGCGAACTGTGCACTCGAGCTTCCAGAGAGGCCGGCTCCGAGGACATCGGCAGAGCCCCCGGTGTTCCCCGAGAACGAGTTGACCTGAATTCGAGCCAGCGGGTCCTGCTGGTATCCCGTTGGGTTGAAGACGTCGTTTGCGTTGTTCCGGGTCGCTTCGTTCTGGTCGGTCCAGGCACCGCCGGTCGTATTCGGGTCAACCGTACTGGCGAAGGTGTGCATCAGGAAGTCGATACCCCCGTTGCCAGTCATCTGGTTGTTATTGATGTCAGCAACAAGTCCCCCCTTGAGGAACGGGTTCACAGTCCCTTCGTCGGACCAGTTGGCGTTGTTTCCGGTTCCGAACTCGGCACCCGTTGTTCCGACTCGGAACACGAGACCACCACCTTCGAATCCGCCCGGTTGCGAGTTGTTTCTCACGATCGAGTCGTTCATGTTGAAGATGACGGTTGGCGTTCCGAACAACCCGCCGTCCTGCAGCAGAGGATCGTTCGACGAGACTTCGTTGGACTGGTTGACCGAGGTAGTGATGACGGTGTAAACACCCTCTTCACCGTTATCCGAGATCAGAGTGTCTTCGATGCTGACGTTCGCGTTTCCGCGGCCTCGTGCGAGGATGTCAACACCGCGTCCACCGTTGTCGCGAATGACGCTGTTCTGTCCCGCCAGGCTGTTCGAGATCGAGACGTTGACCGTCGACCATCCGTTGGTGAACGAACCAGTCGGGTTCTGTGGCAGTGCCGAAGACAGGATCTGGACCCCGTCCCGTCCGTTGTTCGTAATCAGGTTGCTGTCCAGAGTCGCGTTAATGGTATGGGTCGTGCCAGGCGTGGGAGAGGTTTCAGCATCGTTGTTGAAGTCGACCCCGTGCTGGGCATTTCCCTGAATGCGGTTCAGGTTGATCGCCAGGGTGTGAGAGACGTTGGCCAGATCGACTTCGATACCGGATCCTTCGTTCGTGGCCTGGTTCCCGTTGCTGGAAATCGTATTGTTCACGATGTTCGCGATTCCGGCCGTGGAGCCGATCTCGATCCCGTTGTCGCCGTTCTGGGTGATCGTGTTTCCGTTCGATCGACCCTGGCTATCGACACCGGTTGCCCCGATGACCAATGGGTCAACTCCGAGAGTCGTGAACCCATAGACCGCGTTGAGGTCAATCCCGTCGTCGCCGTTTTGCGTGATGAGGTTGCCGATCCACGTTCCGGTCATACTTTCCGCATCGGTCAGCTGGTTTTCACGGGCCGTTGTGAGAATCCCGTCGAAGCCGTTCATGCTGATTTCGTTGAACAGGATGTCAACATCAAGCTGGGCATCGAGTTCGGTATCCAGCTGAACCCCGTTTACGGCGTTCCCATTGATCTGGTTCTCGCTGATCAGGTACTCATCAATCTGCTCGGCATTCCGTGCGATGATGTGAACCCCGGTACCGGCGACCGAGTTGTTGATCGTGTTTCCGGTGATGACGAATCGGGCAGCCGGCGGGTTCGTGTCCGGGCTGGTGTCGTCACCAATCCGCCCTGAACCGGTTCGGAGGACGTTGATGTTGTCATCGGTGTTGTCCGAGATGTTCGAGTTCTGAACAATCGGGCTGAAGAGGATTGCGTCGGTCGTGACATCGATATCAATACCGTTCCCGGCATTGCCGCTGATGTTCGTGTCCACGCCATCCGGATTCGAGTCTCCGATTCGAAGGTTGTTGATGCGAGTCGAGTCGGTCATGTACAGACCGAAGCCGTCGCCATTGAAGCGGGTGTTGACATCGGTCGCAGTTCCGTTGTCGTTATCCGTGGTGCCGGTGATCGAGATGTTGTCGAGTCGGATGTTTCCAACCGTATTGTCGTACATTTCGATACCGATACCGGCGTCTTCGTTGCCATCCATCGTGGTCGCTACGGTCCGGCTTCCCACCAGCGTGAACTGAGAGTTGTCCGAGGCGTTGATGTAGTAACCGACTCCGCCGTTGTTATTCACCGTGTTGCCGAAGTACCAGGAGGTTTCATCCGTCTGGTTTGGTCCGGTCACGATACCATTGCGGTAGATGGCGTTGTCTTCGATGACGACATTGATACCACCCAGGGAGTTGCTGGAGATATCGTTGTAGCAGATGATGGCATCCAGTCGGTTGCTGTTATCCAGGGCCATGTTGATGCCGTGTCCGCCGTTCCCTGTGATCGTGTTCAGGCTGTAGATGACCCGGTTGTCACCCAGGGCATTGGTCGCGAACTGAGGATTCAGGATCTGCACCCCGTCGCCGAGGTTGTTATTGATTTCGTTCCGCTCGAGGAGAGCGTTCGAAAGATTACTGTTGGCCAGATCGAACTGGATTCCGTTGTCACCGTTACCAGCGATGAAGTTGTTGGTAATGCGGGCATTGGAGATATTCGAGTTTGTCGCCGAGACGTTGATCCCGTCAAACTCCGAGGCGGTTGCCGTTCCGGCCGAGGCCAGGAAGACCGACCCGAAGGTGTTGAGAGGGTCAGCTCGCATGACACCGGATACTGTTGCTCCGTTGCTGAAGGTCGCGACCACGGGAGCACCGATCATCTCGTTGCCAAGAGGCACACTGGCGATATCGGGCACGTTGTCGAGATCGATGAAGGCATCGAAGACTTCCTGCGGGTTGAAATCGTTGAACAGAAGATCGAGCATCGTCGAGTTGTCAGGCACACCGCCATCGACCAGGACGTTGCCGTTGATATCCTGGAGAGGGAATGTTCCGGCCAGGATCTGTGTTCCGTTGACCGTGGTCAAACCGGTCGTCACGTCAGATCCGAAGAACGGCTGGAAGCGGGACGAGGCACCCGGTTCGACGGTATCGTAGAGCAGTCCCACCGAGCTCAGGTCGAGATTGAAGCTGACCAGGTCGATGCCTGCATTCGACGTGTTCGTGAGAGTTCCGAAGTCAGCGAACGAACCCTGGCGGTAGGTAAAGGCAGCTCCGTTGCTGCCCCCGCCGATTCCGCCGGCTCCAACCTGGATGTTGTTCGAGATGATCCAGCCGTCGATCGGAGTGTCCACGAGTTCGAGGGCGATGCCGTGTTCGCCGTTGCCCTCAAGGGTATTCTTGGAGATCACGAAGCCGTCTGCACTCGTACCGCCCGTGAGACGGAACAGGATGCCATCTTCGGCGTTGTTGCTGACTGTGTTATGACTGACCGAGCCGATGAGCGTCGAGTCGTCGAACACGAATTCGATACCATTCCCCGGAGTCGTAGCCAGTCCGTCCGCCCCGTTTCCGCTGAATTGATTCAGAGTGAACCCGTCGAAGTCGGTGCTCGTCGGTCCGACCAGAACGGTAACCGTGCTGCCGTTGAGTCCGCGAACCAGCATCCCGTTCAGGCCGTTGTTGTTGAACTGGCTCGGCGTGACACTGTTGACGTTTCCTTCGACCGGATCGGTGGTGAAGGCTCCCATCATCGGGTTGAGCATCGTCACCGTACCGCCGTTCAAGCCTTCCAGGATGTAGCCGTGTCCGAAGTTGTTGTTCGAAATGTGGCTATCCGGTGAGGCCAGTGTAAAGACACTGTTGACGCCCGTCGCTGCGGTGCGAAGACCGAATTCGTTGCCCAGCGGGGTTGGGGCTGTCGAGAAGAACGGGTTCTTCGCGGTCGGCAGCAGGCCCGGGGCGTAAGGGTTGTTGTTCGACGTATCATTGTCGGCCAGGTAAGCGGAGAAGACACCGCCGTCGATGGCTTCGAGGTTGATACCGTTCTTGTTGCCGACAATGTCGTCTGTGTCCGAGTTGGTCGTAATCGTCGTTCCGGACACGGCAATGTCGCCGTTAATGTCCCGGGCGGTGAAGGTATTCACGACTTCGCCGGCCTGGTTCAGCGACTGCTGACGATAGTATTCCGCTTCCGACTGGTAAGTGCGGTTACGAATAATGTGGCGGCCCAGAGTGGTGTCTTCCGCGAAGATCCCGGCTCCCGCACTGTTGGCGATGAGGTTGATCCCGACGCCGATATCATCGCTCGAGAGCAGGCCGTCCTTGTCGTTGTCTTCATTCAGGTCGATAACGCCATCGCCGTCGAGGTCTTCGCCGATGTCGAGCTTGCCGTTGCCGTTCACGTCTTCGGTGCCGGTGGCGACAATGTCGAGCCGTCCGTCGTTATCGATGTCTTCGCCGAAGATGTTGTAGGTGACGTTGTCTTCAACCTGCATCAGCAGTGCACCGTCGAACTGAGTGACGGTCATACCGGAGTTCGAGTTGAAGCCATCCCCTTCGACGCGGTTCATCCGCAGAATGCCGGAGCTGTCGCCGAAGTTAGTGATGTTCACACCGTGGACGGTATCAATGATGAAGTTGCTGTTGATGTTGAAGCCGCTCACGCCGGTTCCCATGGCCGGGTCGACCATGTTGCCGGTGACGATCCCGTTGTTGAGCATCGTCGGCATGTTCGGGTTCTGACCGTTGATGATGAAGCCGGAGACTTCCGTCAGCTGGTCACAGGCCACCGAGAAGCTGTTGTCGATCGTCACGACAGCCAGCGGGCTGTTCGACATCACGGCTGAGTCGTTGGTCAGGATCGGACGTGGATCTGCCAGCGGATCGAAGATCGTTCCCGCGAACGCTTCCGAGCCAGGCAGGTTGAAGGTGAGTCCGTTGCCGAGCTCAGCCACGTTGGCCTGCATCGTATGAGCGGCGTAGCGGTAAACTTCCAGGCCGTTGATATCGACGTCGCGAACGAGCTGACCGGTCGATGCCAGCAGACGCTGATTCTCGACGATGACAAACCCGGAGTTCAGATTGTTGTCGATAAGGGTGCCGTCCGGCGTTGCCCCCGGCTGGACCAGTACGATGTCATACTGGGCTTTTTCGGCACCTGAAAGTGCGTTCCAGGCTTCCGAGCTGTTGAATGGATTCTCGAAAGAGCCATCGCCGTCGGCAACCACATTGTCGATTTCGAACGGATCGACGTGAGCGACGAGAATCGGCGAGTCGTCTGTCGGGCAAAGCAGCGGGACGCTGTCAGCGATTGTGTACTGTTTGGTGCTGACGCGGTAGTTACGTTCTTCCGGACGCAGCATGTAATCGTGGACACGCGGCTGCCGCATGAATCGCCGAGGACGTCCGTCCGGCAGGTTGAATACAAAGCTGAGCTGAGCCTGGGTTCCGAAAATGTCGTCGTTGGTGTAACGGACATCCATTAACAGGTCTTCGGTCAGGTTGGCATCGGCGTGCGCCATGAAGCCGATTCCGTCCTGTCCTTCGTCGGATGTGTTGTAGTACATCCCGAAGTCCCAGTTGAATCCGAACTGACCGAGCAGCGGGATCGGCCCCCCGATCGAGGCATCGATCTGGTTGAAGGCAACTTCACGGACACGTTCGCGTCCAATCAGGACGTTGTTCCCGCCGAAGAACGGGTTGGTATCGAAGGTCGTGCCAATAAAGTCATTGGTATCACTGAGCAGGCGGTTGGCATTCACTCGCGTACGCCAGTAGCGCGAGGTCATGGCCCAGCTAAGGCCCCCCTGCACGTATTGTTTGACATGGCCGCCATCGTAGTCGAGCCACATCGACTGCGAGTAAACCCGGTCTGCCGCCGCGTCGTAATGCCGACGCCCGAAGCCCAGGTTAAAACCGCCGTCGGAGTTATTGGTCACCATCCCGCGGAGATCCCAGAACAGCAGGCTGTTCTCGTCAATCGCCCGGGGGATGAAGGCTCCGATGTTGGTGTAGCCGTCGTCGTAGCCCCAGAGGCCGCCGTTACGCTGATCCAGGCGGTACTGGACCGTGAAGACGTCGCCACCCATCTGGTACCCCAGATTCGGAGCGGCGTAGGTCTCCATATACGATTGTGACGGACCTGGCAGCGGAGGATTCTCGCCGCTGATGATGGCACGACCCGTGTCGTCCGATCCGATCACATGCGGAATCGGCGGCGGAGCCGTCTTGTCATCAGACAGTCGCACGCGACCAGAAAGATCGGCCTCATCCGCCCCGACGGGAAGACCAGGAGCACACAGCGCAAAAGCCGTTGTGAGACAGGCAAGAAAGCGTTTCATGGAGGGCTCCAGCATCATGCTGACTGAATCCTGCTAAGTTCGAGAAATCGTCGTCGGGCTTGCGAGTCGGATTTCGAGAAGAAATACTGTCGTGATAGGTCAATCGTTGTGTGGTGTGTCCTGGCCTACTGGCGTTCACTCGAACCGAGCGCAGACAGGTCGTACCGATTGTGCTGACAATGATGGTTATTCTGAATTTCGGATCATCACGATCGGAAAGTTGAGCAGAATCGATCTAATCCGAATAACTTGACAGGAAGTGCAGAAGGGACAAAACCGGACCAGAGGCCCTGGCAGACGCTAACCTCTGACAACACAACGGTTTGAGCTGAAATTCCGGGGCAGATGGCCGCCGCGTTCAAAGCCGCCCGGGAATGATCTTGACAGGCCAGCCAGCCGCGATGATCTCGCAGCTGATTGCCATCCGCAGGAATTCTGGGAGGGACAGGCATTCTTGAATCGCTCATGTCGAGACGTCCTGACATCTCAGACTCTTCTAGTAGAGAGGTGCTTCACGTGACGCTGCCGATGCTCCGGCAGTGGATCCTCAATTCCGAGCGTGCGTCTCGGCAGCCCCGCCGTCCGTCGCCGCTCCATTTTCAGCAGGGAGTCGACTCTTGATGACACAGCCCACCCGCCCCGTTCGCCACGGACTCACCGCCGTCGCGATCCTCCTGCTCCTCTTTCCCTTACTGCCCGAGGCCCGCTCCAGGGCCGCTGATCCCCCTGCCCCCGAAGCTCCACTGAGAGCTGCGTTCGCGGAACGCGATATCACGCCGGAAATCGGCATGGAACAACCCGGGGGGTACGGCAAGTCTTACCATCGAACGCTGCACGATCCCTGCAAAGTCCGCATCGGCGTCTTCTCCAGCGGTGAAGGCGATAAGCAGAGCTCGGCGGCCGTTGTCAGTGTCGATGCCCTCATTGTCCGCCGAGTGATGGTCGAGGCGGCTCGAGCACGAATTGCCGAAGCAACCGGCATCCCCGGTGATCGCGTGCTTGTGCATGCCACCCATTCTCACTCCTCCGGGCCCACCGGCATGATTCTCCCCGGGGAGTACGACCATGCCAGTGCTGAGGTGCAGGAACTGGCCTACGAAAAGTCGAGCATGGCCGACGCGAAGTACCTGCAGATTGTTGAAGATCAGATCGTCGATGGCGTCGTGACCGCCTGGAAGCAGCTCGGCAACGCCCGATTTGCGGTCGGTCGCGGCCATGAAGATACCGTGGCCCATAACCGTCGGTTCCTCATGAAGGACGGTCGCACGGTTACGCACCCCCGCCCCGGCAATCCAGATATTGTGAAAGTGGCCGGACCGACTGATCCGGAAGTTGGCGTTCTGGCGGTCTGGAACGAGGAAGGCAAGCTCACCGGCTGCATCGTGAACTACGTCTGTCACGCCACGGCCAGCCCCGGCGGAATCTCGGCCAACTATATTTACTACGTCGAGAAAGTGATTCAGGGGATGTTTGGGGATGACGTCGTGGTCGTCTTCCTGGCAGGAGCCTCGGGCGACGTGACTCAGGTCGACAATCTGACAAAGACCGTGCCCAAGTCAGGCGAAGCCTCTTCGGCTCTGGTCGGCGGACGAATTGGAGCTGAGGCGGTCAAAGTGATTCTTGGACTGACTCCCGGAACCGACTGCCCCATCGATGGACGCCAGGTCGTTCTGAAAATTCCACGCCGGGAGCCACGACCGCAGAATCTGGAACAGGCCAAAGCGCTTGTTAAACAGTCCCCGAGCGACGTCGGCGCGACCGAGTGGACCTTCGCAAAAGAGACCGTTCTCCTCGAAGCCAAGCTGAAGTCGGAGCCGATCGCCGATGTGGAAATTCAGGCGATTCAGATCGGGCCGGTCGTCATTGCGACCGTTCCAGCTGAGTACTTCTGCGAATACGGACTGCAGATTAAAAAGGGAAGCCCGTTCCCGTTTACGTTTGTCGCTTCGCTGTCGAACGGCTGCGTGGGATACGTGCCGACCGTTGCCGCGTTCGGTGACCAGGGGGGTGGCTACGAAACGCGTCTCACGAGCTACAGCAACCTTGAGATCACCGCCGGCGATGAAATGGCTGCGACGGCGATTAAGCTGACACGCGAAATGAAGCCCGGTTCAGTTCCCGGTCCCAAGCCCATGCCCGCCTTCAAAGGGCCGGCCTGGTCGTACGGTGACGTTCTGCCTCAGGTCGACTGACCTGGCATTTGTCTCCAAATCCTCTCAGTAGCTTTCCTGAAACGCTCCGTCGCCGTTCTGGCCGCGGGGCGTTTCTTCGTTCCGGGTGTCAATACGAATTCGTTCCCTGCGAAATCGCTTCCGATCGACCCCAATTTGGCCGTTCAGATGGGATTTGAAGCCGTCCGTATTTGACTTTCCCAAGATCGTGCCTGCGTTTGCCGCTTATTGTGCGAACGCCTTGTTTTATAGGGGTTTGAGGCACATTCGACCGTTTGGTGCGGGAAACGCCTGACATGGCAAATGACCCGTTTGAGCCCATTCAGAACTGATTTTGGCAACATGTTCAAGAATGGCTGCTCAAAAAACCGAATGAATAGCTTAGACGGCTGGAATCAATCCCGTCACGGTTTGCTGACTGCGTTCTGAGTTCTCGAATCCTTCCGGATCTGATGCTCAAGTCGCACCAGCGAAGGCGAAAGCCAAACCATCGCGGAGTTGATTCCGACGGTTGCAGGGAAGCGATCGTTTCTTTCCGAGGTCGTCATGGAGGGGGGAAGCTTGCTCAGACGCACTCTATGCGTCAGCGGGACACTCCATAGGAGACCAAGACCACAGTTACAGATGGAATTCTTCGGCGTGGGGATGCTGAAGGGTTCGCGAAGTTCGGTTCTGATCGCACTTCACGTCTGAGGCTGAGTAACGACCAGTTCTGCTGGTCCGCACGCCGGTCGAGGTTGCTTGCCAACTCCATGATCGATGGACGAAAGATCGTACGAGCCCACGTACGCAGGTTGTTTCTTTGCGAGAAGAATGCGGGTTTCCGCATTCCGACCGACAGAACACGTGTGAGGCAACACCATCGAGTAATAGACCCTGACCCTGAGAGTACCCCGAAATCATGTCCGGTGGACATTGCCATGGAAACATAGGCACGGACAGCCGACCATCGACAGCGGGGGCTTCCTTTACAGCGGATTGTCTGCTGTAGAGTGGCATAAGTGTGATTGGAGAGCCCGTAATGAGGACAATCTTCACGACTGGACAGGTCGCCAAGATCTGTAAAGTTGCCCCAAGAACCGTTAGCAAATGGTTCGATTCTGGTCGGCTTCGCGGCTATCGAATTCCCGGTTCGCAAGACCGTCGAATTCCCCGCGAACATCTCATCCGCTTCCTGAAAGAGCACGGCATGCCTCTTGGCGAGCTCGAAGATGAAGCGATGGGCAAGCTGCTCCTCGTCGGCATCGAAGGTCCGATCCGGACCATGCTCGGCGAAGTGCTGCCCCTGGAAGACTTCAAGCTCGAATCCGCTTCAAGCGGGTTTGAAGCCGGTATCCAGGCCGAATCGCTGCACCCGGATGGAGTCATCATCGACTTCGCCATGGGTCGCAACGAAGCCCTGATGATCGCCCAGAACCTTCGTAAGAACGCAGACTACAACGACACCGTTCTCGTCGGCCTCATCAGCGACGACGACAGTGCCAGCGGCTTCGACCGCACTCTGTTCAACGAAACGTTCCGTAAACCGTTCGATATCGCCCTGCTGGCCGAACGTGTCCGGACGCTCGTGAATCGTAAAAAGACACTCGCCTGATCGTTCCGTTGGAATGACTCCAATCACCAGGTGGGTTGTCAGGTCAGACATTGCGTGTCATGGATGACACGCATGCTTTGACCGGATTCGCATCCCAAAGACCCGACCCGCTGTCCGATTTCGATCGGCGGCATGCTAAGGGTTTTTCTTTTTTTTACCCCGGCATATCCTTCCGAAAGAATTCGTCCGTTGTCTGACACTACTTCTTTCCGGAAAAGAACGATTGCCGATGCTGCCGCGACCCGATGCCGACTCGACCATTCTGCTCCTGATTCGACACGGCGCCACCGCGGCCAATCTGCAGCGGCCCTACATTCTTCAGGGCCGCACGCTTAACGGACCGCTTAGCGAGACCGGAATTGCTCAGGTCTCGAAAGCTCGCGACTTTCTCCGCAGCTTTCCGATAGATGCCTTCTACTCCAGCCCGATGCTCCGCGCCCGGCAATCCGCCGAGATCATCGCCGAGCCTCACGGGCTGGAGGTGGAGTCGATCGAGGACATCGTCGAAGTCCATGTCGGCGACTGGGAGTCGAAGTCCTGGGACATCATCATGAAGGAAGATCCCGAGATCTACGAGAACTTCATGAAGAACCCCGCCGACATCCCCTACAAAAACGGGGAATCCTACCGCGACGTCCACACCCGCATCGTTCCGGCCTTCAAACAGCTGGCCGCCGAAAACCTCGGCAAGATGATCGTCGTCGTCGCCCACAACGTCGTGAACCGTGCCCTGCTCTCCGACCTGCTGGCTCTCGACCTGATCCACGCCAAAGACCTGAAGCAGAACAACGCCTGCATCAACGTCCTGGAGTACAAGCAGGACAAGCTGAAAGTAATCACTCTCAACGGCGTGTTTCACCTGGGTGAGATCTGAGCGATCTGGCGATTTCTCAAAATTCGATGCGTCGCTTTTTCGCAACCAGTCTGATTGCTCCTCAGAGTTTCTGCGCCGGCTCACGGCTTCTGCGTCCAATCTGGCGGATCTCACTTGCCGATGTCACCAAGGGCGGGAATACTTTGGCCAGATGTTCAGAACTGATCGGGCTGGGGCGGGAAAAGTTATGCAGTGGATGAATGTGCTCGCGGGTGTAGTTGGTCAATCGAAGCGGGCAGGTCGATCCTCCCGCAGATGGTCTCAGATCAATGCCGGGGAAAGTCTGGAACAGCGGCTGCTCCTGACGGATGTAACTGCCAGTATCACCACCGATACGGTCTGGGACAACACGTCCGAACCCTACATTCTCAGAAACCGCATTTACGTCGCCAACGGTGCCAGGCTCGACATCCGCCCCGGCGTCACCGTAATCGAAAGTAGTGCCCAGAACGACCTTTACGTTCAAAACGGCGGGCATTTGATCGCGGACGGAGCCATTCTCGACACCAGTCTGCTGGTCTCTCAGAACGGAACCGAAGCCACGTTCGAGATCACGAACACCGAACTCGGCGACGGACTGCAGCTCTATGCGCTGGCCTCAGGGACGATCACAGGCGGCGTGTATTCCGGGCCGTATTTCGATATCAATCCCGCCGCCGATGTCACGATGTCCGGCGTGAACTTCACGACTCTTCCCACGATGGCGATCTCGCCGGAATTTCTGCCTCAGCTGCGGAACAACACGCTGCTCTCCGGACAGACCGTGCAGCTGGCGGGGGCGACGATTACCGACGCAGCCGACTGGCGGATTCCCGAAATCGTGCAGTTCACTCTCAACGGTCGAATCACGATCGATATTGGTGGGACTCTCGACATCGGCGAAGCCACCGTTCGGGCATCGACGCAGAACAATTTTGGCCACATCTACGTCACCAATGGCGGCGTTCTGAACGCCGAAGGCACCACATTCCGGGACATGCAGGTCAACGTCGGGACCGAAGGAACCGGGATTCTCAACGCGAACAATGTGAACTTCGCCGGCGGGCTTTCGGTTCATCCGCTCGGTGAAGCCCATCTCACCGACGCCGAGTTCAGCGGGACGTTTCTGGAAATCCGACCGGGGGCAGAGTTTGAAGCCGATGGTTTCGAGTTCACCTCGCGGCCCACGATCTACACGCCGATCGAACAGGTCCCCGCGTTTCGCGATTACAAACTGATGACCGGCACGACGCTTCTCGTCTTCGGCGGGAATCTCTTCGATGATGCAGACTGGGATATCCCCAATGTCAGCCGCTTTGGCCTCGCTGGTGCGATCAATATTCAAGGGCCGGCCACGCTGACCTTGCCGAAGACGGTCGTCTATCAGGCTTCGACCGGTCCGGGTGAGTTTCGCGTGATCAATGGCGGAACGCTTGTCAGCGACGGCACCGTGTTCAATGCCGCGGTGCATGTCGGTCGCGAAGGCACGGGAACGATCATCAGCCGAAATTCGGAGTTCAACTCGATCTTCTACTTCGGTGCCGAGAGTCAGGGACAGATTGCGCTCTCGGATCTCAATAATCAGCTCTACCTGACAGCCGGCACCACGGTCGACTTCTATCTGAACGATCTCGACGATGCCATTCGCGTGCAGGCCGAGGGCAACGCCGCGAGGGGGCCGATCGATCTGAGCCAGAATTACTGGGGAACGACCAACACAGCAGCCATTGACTTCCTGATCCGCGATCAGAACGACGAAGCCAACCGGCCGCTGATCGACTACACACCGATCCTGACCGAGCCGCCTCTGACCGAACCGTTTCTGGTGACCAATCTGAACAACACCGGCGCCGGCTCAATTCGAGCTGCGGTCAATTACGCCAACCGCATCCTGGGTCATGACACAATTGAGTTCGCCCCCGGTTTGCAGGGAACCATCACGCTCAAAGAATCTGGCAATTTGACACTTACTGATGATCTCACTCTCGTCGGTCCGGCGGTTGCCCATTCGATCATTCTGCAGGGGTCGGAAACGCCCTTCGATTACGTACGACGGATCTTCAGCGTCACTGAGGGAGTCTACTTCGAACTGTCCAATCTCGTGCTGCAGAATGCACGGGTACTGGAAGAGAACCTCTCGGGAGCCGCGATTCGCAACTTGGGTGACCTGGTCGTCGATAACTGTATCTTCCTGAATAATCAGGCCCAACTGGGCGGTGCGATTGGAGCAGATTCGCCCAACATCACTGCTTCGATTACCATTCGGAATTCGTTCTTTGAGGGGAACACGGCCGGCTACCTGGGCGGGGCGATCTATTCCCGCGGGAGAGATCGGACCCAGATCACGATCGAAAATACGACCTTCTATGAGAATAATTCTGATCTGGCCGGCGCGATCTACCTCGATGCCTCGTACACCGAAATCTTCAACAGCACGATCTCGGGGAATTCAGCGACCAGCCACGGGGGCGGAATTCGCGTGATCGGCGGTGGGAATCTCAGAATCGCAAACTCCACCATCGTCAACAACATCGCGAACAGCGATGACTTTGGGGACGGAACGGGTGGTGGCATCTCCGATCCGAGTACCGTTGTGGAAATCAGAAATTCGATTCTGATGAATAACGTCCGCACTCCAGATCGGATCGTGGATGACTACTCGGGGATCCTCAATGACTCGATCGCCAATATCATCGGTGACCCGGCCGTCGCCGGGCAGATCAGCGTGGGGAGCGACAACATTTTCGGGATTCCCATCACGGACGTCATTGATCCCATCTTGCGAGACAATGGCGGCGGACAATGGACGCACGCTCTCATCCCGGGTTCTCCGGCCTTGAATGCGGGGCGGAACGAGTACGCTGTGGATGGTGATGAGAATCCGCTGCTCTATGACCAGCGTGGAGAGGGATATCCTCGGATTCTCGGTGGAACGGTTGATATTGGGGCGGTCGAAGGAGCTGTTTATACGCTCTCGTCCATTGCCGGCTACGAGAACGGCAACTGGTGGGTCACGGCTCCCGGTGGAAACGGTGGCTATGTCACCACGCAATGGGCTGACTGGCCGACCGATGAACTCATCGAAGTTCTTCACGGCGACTTCAACGGCGATGGTCTCGACGATATCGCCGCCTGGCTGCCGAACGGAGAATGGCGGGTCGGTCTGGCTCAGTCGGACGGCTCGTTCACATTCGAACTGTGGACGACATGGCGAACGACTGGCATCAAGGAGTTCCACGTCGGCGACTTCAACCACGACGGGCGGGATGACATCATCGGTTTATTCCAGACAGGCGACAGCGGCGCTTGGTGGGTTGCCCAGTCGACCGGTTCCAGCTTCGTGAACCGTCACTGGGGAACGTACGACAAGTATGAGGGGATCCTGGATGTCCTGGTCGGTAACTTCGACGGCGTGAACGGAGACGATCTTGCGATCATCGCGACATCGGGTGTGGTGTGGATCGCGAAGACATCGAATTCGCAGTTTCAATATCTGCAGTCTCATCGCTGGAATGTCGCATCAGGATTCAACTTCGCACAGGTCGGCGACTTTAACGGAGACAATCTCGACGACCTTGTCGCTGTCTTTGGAAACTCGACGAACCGTTACGTCTTCGTCGGAGAATCGAGAGGCCCGGCCGTAGGATTCGACAGCGTCCAATATGCCCGATTGACGGTTACACAATCCTTCGATTCGCTCCTCGTGGGTGACTTCAACGGAGACGGGGTCGATGATGTCGCTGCTCGCCTCAATACAACGAAGTGGTGGGTCGGGCTGGCCGATGTGGGTGGCTTTGATTTCTCGTTTTGGACCACGTGGTCATTCGCGACAAATGGGGTCTTTGATCTGCATGTCGGAAGTTCGAACGGCGATCCGTTCGACGATATCTTCGGTCGAGACAACAACGGGAACTGGTATTCAGCTGAGTCCGATTCCTCCCGATTCGCGAACCGGGTAATTGCAACCTGGCCGCAGGCGGATTGGGAATATGTGCAGGTCGGAAAGTTCTGGTCTCCTCCCGCAGGCTCGATGTCGACCGAAAGCCACAGTCCCCAAAGTTTTGAAGACTTCGAGGAGTTTGAGTTAGATCGTCTGTGGCCGGAGATGGCTTTCTGAATAGGCCCCACTTTGGCCAGAACGCTCCACAAACCAGAGGATTTCGGGAATTTCGAGCCGCAATGACCACAGATCGGTTGACGGTTTTCCCGAAATTGATCATTGTTACCCGTCCGGATCAAACCGATACTGATCACCGTTCCCGGTCTGCGCTGGCAGAGGGGCGAGAAAAACGGTGTTAAATCCATTAGCAGTTTTGAGTTAAGGCAATATGGCTTCTAAATCCAAAATTGAAAAGCAGAAACGGAACGCTCAGCTCATCGCCAAGTACGAAGCCAAGCGGAAAGAACTCAAAGAAGCTGGCGATTACGAAGCACTCGCCAAGCTCCCCCGCAGCTCGAGCCGGACACGTCTCCGTCGTCTGTGCCAGCTGACCGGTCGTCCTCGCGGAAACTACCGCAAGTTTCAGGTCTCGCGTATCGTGCTGCGGGATATGGCTCTGGATGGACTCATCCCGGGGATGAAAAAGTCGAGCTGGTAAACCCGGTTCGCTGCCCAAATCACACGAGCACCTCAGCGTCGAGGTGCTTTTTTCGTGCGCGGTGCGAACCTGAGCCCATGGATTCCGACGACGTCCGTCCCTTTAATGCCGTTCCCGGGAGACTCCTTCCGAGGAGCCGCCGATCGTGAGATGTGGAGCAATCCGGGCGTAAGTTTTCTCGCCGATCCCACGTACCTCGCGGATTTGTTCGATCGTGGTGAAGGGGCCATGATCGTCACGATAGCTGACGATCCGTTTGCCGAGGACTTCGCCAATTCCCTCCAGCAGCGAGAACTCCAGCCAGTTCGCGGTGTTCAGATCCACGATGTAGGCCAGCTCCAGCGGCTGCTGATGGCGTAGCTCGATCTCCTGCCGGCTCCAGCGGGACAGTTCGAGCTGGCGGATTCCGACCCAGGCCACCAGCAGGAGGCAGATGAGCACGACAATCTGCTGGTCCGAAGCAGTCAGCCAGGGGGATCTGGTCGGCTGGGGTGGATCTGGGGCAGGGGGAGCCTCGACGTCCTGCGGTTCGGGAGGAGCAGCGGTCATCATCCAGCCTCAAATGTACACATCGAATGTTCCTGATTGAAGTTAGCATCGCCGTTGTGCAGAATCAACGGGGCGAATTCCCTCTCCTTTCTGATTGAACTTCAGCATGTCGACGTCCGATTCGGAACGTGATCCCCTGGAGGTGCTCTTCAGCACCTACATCGAGCGGTATCGCGCCGGGGAAGCGGTCGACATCTCGTCCTTCGCGGCAGAGCACCCCGGTCACGCCAGTGAGATCCGCGATCTGTTCCCCACGCTCGTCGGACTGGAAGAGGCTCGCGATAACCAGTTCTCGCAGACCCAGGAAGTCGACCGGCAGAAGATTCAGAGCGGGCTCCAACTGGGCGACTATCAGCTGCTGCGCGAGATTGGTGTTGGGGGCATGGGAATCGTTTACGAGGCGGTTCAGCTTTCGATGCAGCGTCGTGTTGCCCTGAAAGTTCTTCCGCGAGAGTTTTCCCGTCAGCGGGATCGCCGCGAACGCTTCATGCAGGAAGCCCGAACAGTCGCCCGGCTGTCGTATCGGAACATCGTCCCGATCATCGACTTTGGAGAATCTGACGGCCGCTGTTTCTTCGCCATGCGACTCGTGGAAGGGGTTGGTCTCGACTGGGTCGTTCAGCGGCGGGAACATACCCGGAGTCCCATTACGGCTGCAGAAGTTCTTCAGCAGTTCCGTCAGCAGGGGATTCCTCTGGCCGACGACAAGGAAATGGAGGACGACGACGAAGACAGCCTCGCGTTCGAAATGAACCAGACCGGATCGAGTCGGAGTCAGGGGGAGGGCGAGAAGGGGACTCCCGGCTGGGTGCTCAGACAGGATTCCTGGAGACAGATCGCCCGCATCGGCGTGCAGGCCGCCAAAGCCCTCCAGCACGCCCATCAGGCGGGTGTGCTTCACCGGGATATCAAACCGGCCAATCTGCTGCTCGACCATGAAGGAATCATCTGGATCACCGATTTTGGGCTCGCAAAGTCGGAACATGAGCTTTCACTGACCGGAGCCAACGATGTCGTCGGCACGCTGCGATACATTTCCCCCGAACGATTCGATGGGCAGGTCGACTCCCGAAGTGATATCTATGCACTCGGGTTGACGCTCATCGAACTCTGCATCAACCGGCCGGTTTTCGCTCAATCGAATCGCCGGGAGCTGATGCGGGCCATCATGGAAGGGGAGATCGTTCCGCCACGGAAGATCAATCCCGATATCCCGGTCGACCTCGAACGGATCCTTCTGAAGGCGACGGCCAAAGAGCCATCTCTGCGGTATCAGAAGGCCGCTCATCTGCTCGACGATCTGCGTTCCTACGCACGAGGTCGGGAGATTAAGACCGATCATTCGTTGCCGGCACCGCGGACCCGCAAAAAGAAGCCGCTTCAGAAGGCTGTTTTCGTACTCGGGGGAATCTGTCTGCTGCAGACCCTCCTGCTGATCAACTATCGAGCCCTTGTCCCGGATCGCCAGCCGACGGCGACCGTGGCCCGCATGTCAGTCGATGTGCTCAATCTGCGGCTGCAGAATCTCGACAGCATGTACGGTCAGATCACCGGACGACAAATCACGGACGATCTGAACTCGGCTCCTCCGTGGCAGCGACTGACCAGTCGTGACCGGGATCTGTTGCAGTCGCTTCTCAATCTCTACCGGCAGCTTCGGGAAGATTCTGACGCCAACAGCTTTCCCCTGCTCGTGGAGGATCTCGACCCGCGCGTGGAACTGCTGCGATTCCTGCTGAATTAGCCGCGAACCCTGCTGGCATGGTGTTTGCATTCTTTCCGGAAACACGAATTCTTTCGTTCGCGTTCGAGGTCCATCGGCTTCTCGCGGACGTTCATCGCGCAGTCCGGGAGATGGTCTGTCATCGCCCGGGAAGCCGTAATCGACTGAAGAAGGAGAGGAAGTCATGGCCGAATTGAAAGGTAAGACGATCGCATTTCTGGCAACCGACGGGTTCGAACAGGTCGAGCTGACCGAGCCCTGGGAGGCGATTCAGAAAGCCGGGGCCAAAGTCGAACTGATCTCGCTGGAGAAAGGCCAGATCCAGGGAATGAACCACGACGACAAGGCCGACATGTTCGATGTCGACAAGACCGTGGACGAGGTCTCCAGTTCCGACTACGACGGGCTCGTCCTGCCGGGCGGGGTGGCCAACCCTGATAAGCTGCGGATGAATGACAAGGCGGTCGACTTTGTCCGGTCGTTCTTCATCGAATCCAAACCGGTCGCCGCGATCTGCCATGGTCCGTGGACGCTGGTCGAAGCCGATGTGCTGAAAGACCGCACGGTGACCTCATATCCGAGCATTAAGACGGATCTAATCAACGCCGGTGCGACGTGGGTCGATGAAGAAGTTCATTGCGACAACGGACTGGTCACGAGCCGCAATCCGGATGACCTTCCGGCGTTTTGCAGCAAAGCCGTGGAGGAATTCGCGGAAGGAGTCCACGCGGGTTGATGAGACTGGCCTATTTGACGGTTGCGACGACGAGCGTGCGGTCGTCCGTCGGCGGGCGACTCTGTGTGTAGCCTTCGACGGAATCGACGATGCTCTGAAGAATGTTACTGGCATCGGAGCGACAGGAGTGGTGGAGCAGGGTATCGAGTCGAGTCGTTCCAAAGAGTTCGCCGACCGGATTCATCGCTTCGGTAATTCCATCTGTGTAAAGCACGAGTCGGTCACCAGCGGCGAGCTGGAGTTCCGCATCGTCGAAGGTCGCCATGTCACTTACTCCCAGAGGCAGTCCACCGGCGTGATCCAGAATCTCAACCCGTTGGTGACTGCAGCGCCACAACCGGGGGGCATTATGCCCGGCCGAGGCGTATTTGAGCGTTCGCTTCTTCGGATCATAAATTCCGTAAAACGCTGTCACGAACGCTTCAATATCCGACGTATACCGTCGGCAGAGATGCTGATTGACAAAGTCGAGCAGATCAGCCGGCTTCAGCGTTTCGTTTGGATACAGGTGTGCGATCGAATGCGTGATCGCCATCATGACGGCTGCCGGTGTGCCATGTCCGCTGACATCGGCGATCAGCAGCCCCCAGCTGCCGTCGTCGAGGGGAAAGAAGTCGTAGTAATCGCCGCCGGCGCGATGCGAGGTGCGATAGTAAGCGGCGACATCGAGCCCCTTGATTTCCGGCATCTCGCGCGGGAGCAGCGCCCGCTGAATGTTCGAAACGACTTTCAGTTCGCGGTCGATCGTTTCATATGCCGAACGTATCTCCTCCCGGAGGACGAGGTTATGGGTGGCCCGACCGAACAGATTGGCCATCCAGAACGTATCGGGAAAGCGTTCGCGATCGAAGCCCCTGGGCTGCGTCTGTGTGGTGATCACCATGTTCAACGCTTCGCCGTCGTCGAGCATCGGAATTGCCATCAGCGAGCGTTGCCCTTCAAGATACTCGGCTGCCGGATCATCCGGGGCGAGCTCAAGCTCATCGATGATGTGCGGGCGGTTCGAATAAAGCAGTTCTGCAAGCAGCCCGCCGCGGAGCAGCGGCAGGCGTTCCTTCTGCTTCCACGGGTTCACGTCATCGGCCCATTCGCTGTACCGGGTGATTCGAAATTCGGGGCTGTTCAATTCTCTGCGGCTCAGCGAAATTCGCCTCGACGCTGGAAAGAGTCTGGAAACGCGAGCCGTGTAAGCTCGCACCATCTCCTGTGCTTCTTTCTGGCGACTCATCTCATGCATCAATGCATAGATTTCTTCGAGCCGTTCTTCCCAGGTCGCATTCGTCATGGCAGAGGTCTCTCCGACGGAGCAAAGTGGATCTCGACAACTCAGACTCTCCCGCGACTTCGAGGCCTTCGCGAGAACAATGAGCCCGGTTCGCGATATACTCGACGAACACGTTCAGAGCTGTTCGGATCTGGAACTGCCTTATGATACAAGAGCTGCTGAAGAAAACGAGATTCCAGACGCGGCAGGTGGCTCGATTCGCCTCCCGCTATCAACGGGCCGCTCGTTACGGCCTCGATCTCGTGCTCTGGTCGAGACTGCTCAGCAAGCGTCGAACGCCAATCCCAATCGATCTTCCGCTCGGACTGCTGGCCGAGAAAAACGTGTTCGTCGATGCGCCGACGCTATTCGTCGCCGATGCCGCCAATCTATGGACACATTGGGACGAAGGCTTTCGCGGCGTCAACGCGAGCCTCTTTCTGAACCTGCAGAATCCGGACGTCATCTCCGAGATTCGCTACGCTCACCCGGCTCCCAGCTTCAACGGCATTTATCTCTGGGACTCGGCCTTTATTGCCCAGATCTGGAAGTACTGGGATCAGCAGGTGGCTTTCGATGTGAACCGAGCCGTGCTGGCTCAGCAGAAGGAAGGGCGACTGCCGCACGTGGTCGCCTCGTTCACCGAATCGATCTTCACCCAGCCACCGGTGATGGGCTGGTCGATGGAGCAGCTGTTGCATCTGGCCGCCGATCTTCCGGAGGAGGAATACGTCGAACACATCTACGAGCCGCTCGTTCGCTATCACGACTGGCTCTACGCTCACCGCTGCCACGAGAACGGACTCTTCTTCTGGGCTCATCCCTACGAGTCGGGGATCGACAATTCACCCCGGTTCAGTTCGCGAGACGAGTCGGTCTTCGCCGACACGCGGCAAATGGTTTCGCCTGACTTCTCGGCTTATGTCGTCCTGCAGAACGAGGCGCTGGCGACGATGGCCGATCGGCTCGATCTGCAGGCCGAAGCCGATCGTTTTCGAGACCGACGCGATTCGTTGCGGGAAGCGATGAACCGTTTGCTCTGGGATGAAACGGATGGCTTCTATTATGACCTCGATCTGAAGACCGATTCGTTCATCCGCAGCACGACCATCGCGGGTCTACTCCCGTTGTGGGCGGGAGTTCCGGACGCGTCTCAGGCTCGGAAGCTACTCAACCGGATTATGGATCCAGCGCAGTTCAATACGCTGATCCCGCTCCCGTCGGTGGCGAGGAACGATGAGAACTTCGCCAAAGACATGTGGTGCGGGCCGGTCTGGATCAACACGGCTTACGCGGTGATTTGCGGATTGAGGCGCTACGGGTTCGATGCCGAGGCGGCCGAACTCAGCTTTCGCCTCTGCGACGGCGTTTACCGCACTTACGACAATCTCAAGAAGCTCTACGAGTTTTACGATCCCGACCGGAACGATCTGAAGGAGCTGCAGCGAAAGCAGGGGAATCACTTTAAGTACATCACGCTCGGCTCGAAACCGGTGACGGAATTCGTCGGCTGGACCGGGCTCGTCAACACGCTGGTGATTGAACAGCTGATGGGGCTGAACTTCGAGCATGGTGAATTGTCGCTGTCGCCCAACTTTCCGCCCGCGGCGACGAACGTCAGTTATCACCTGAAGCTTCCCCAGTTACACACCGCGATTTCCGTCGATGTCGGTGAGAACGGAGCGACCCGCTGTGCCGTCCGACAGAAGACCGCACCGTCCTACTTCGAGCTCGCCGCCGGCGACACATGGAAGGCGTCGGAAGAACAGATCATCCCCAGGTCCCACAATCTGGAACAGAAAGCCCACCCATGAAATTCTGTGACATTACGATCTCCTACAACGAGAAGAGCGGCGGCATTCGTACCTATATCGATGAGAAACGCCGGTATCTCCTCGAGAACACCGACCACGAACACGTGCTGATCGTGCCGGACGATCACGACCACTACGAGCACGACGAAGCCGGCAGCATCTATTACGTGTCGAGCCCGTTGATTCCCGGGCATGCGCCGTACCGTTCGTTCTGGCGGCCCGGTCCGATCGCGAAGATCTTCGAAGAAGTTCAGCCCGATGTCATCGAGCTTGGCAGCTTCTATGTGAGTCCCTGGCCGACGTTTCGCTTTCGTGATCATCAGCAGAAGCTGGGCAAGAACATCTGCGTGGGCGGCTACTTCCATACCGATGTTGCTCGCGTTCTCGTGTCCGGGCCGCTGGAGCATTCAGTTTCTTCGGTCGTCGGCGACTGGAGTCCGCTGCTGGAGAAGATCGGCTATGAAATCACGCATGCCCTGGCCTCCGGGGTCGAGAGTTATATCCGTTCGGTCTTCGAACATTGTGACGCCCGCTTCGCTGCTTCGCAGCAGCAGGCCGAACGGCTCGAAGAGTACGGCGTCGACCATGTGCAGGTCGTTCCCCTTGGCGTCGACCTCGAACAGTTCCGCCCGGATCGCCGAAGTCAGGAAGTCCGTGACCGGTTTCAGGCCGGGCCGGACGATGTGATTCTGATTTACGGAGGGCGTCTGAACGAAGAAAAGGATGCCATGCTGCTGCTCAAGGCTTATCAGTCACTTCCGGATGATTCGAAGACGCACCTCGTCATTCTGGGGGAGGGGCCGCTCCGGGATGACCTCGAAGAAGGGAGTCAGAAGCTGCCCCGCGTGCATCTACTCGATTATGAATTCGACATGGATCGCTACGCCGCTCTGCTCGCCTCAGCGGATATCTACGTGACCGCTGGCCCCTATGAAACTTTCGGACTCTCGGTCGCCGAGGCCCAGGCGGCCGGACTGCCGGTGGTTGGAGTCAACTCCGGCGCCTTGACGGAACGGGTCAACGACGAGATCGGCCGGCTGGTGAAACCACACGACGCCAAAGCCTTCGCTCAGGCGATCGTTGAAGTGAGCGAACAACGCGAAGCAATGCGGGAACGCGCCCATCAGTACGCTCAGGCCAATTACAGCTGGCAGAAAACCTTCGACCAGCTCATCGGCATCTACGAATCCAAATTCCCCACCCGAAGATATTGAACGACTCTGCAGGCTGGGACAGGCGAAGCCGTATCCCAGCATATGGACGGGGCTTGGGTAACAGGCAGAGCGCATCGCCAAACGCATCACCTTAAGGAGGTCTCTGATGTTAAAGAGGGGTGGCCCGTCCGTAACGGACGGGTGACGAAGTCACAAGAGGACGCGCCATGGATGAGACTTCTTCGAGACGGGATGATTCCACACAATAAGCCGCGGATGGCGCAGCCTCTTGTCGCTGGCGCGACCCGCCCGCTGAGGCGGACGGGCCACCCGTCCAATCTCAACCGGGCCTACCCGCCCAGCCAGCGGACCAATGGGGACATTGGTAACTCGGGGGCGAGCAACGGCTGCTTCACGGCGATCCCCGCGTCTTCCAGAATCGCCTCGGCGGCCAGGAAGCCGCTGCGGACGGCTCCTTCCATCGTGGCCGGCCAGCCCGTGCGGGTCCAGTCGCCGGCGAGGTAGAAGTTCGGAATCGACGTCCGCTGCGGCGGGCGAAGTTCGTCGATGCCGGGGATCACGGAGAAGACCGCCCGGTGTTCCGTAATCGCCCGCGAGTGCATCAGTACCGCTGACTTCGCTTTCGGCCAGATCTCTTCGATCTCCTGACGTACGGTCGCGATCAGTTCGTCCTGATTCATCGGCGTTTGGCCATCGCCTCTCAGTCGCAACGGAGCCGAGTTGCTGATCACGATCTGGTAGGCATAGCGTCCCGGCGGGGTGTTCGTTTCCAGAATCGCCGTGCGGTTGAACATCCACTGACTGAGCCGGTCGACCAGCACCGCGTGCCGCAATTCGGTGATCGGACGGTCGTACCAGAGATGCACGCTGGTAATCGCCGCGGCTTCAATCTCCCCGGCTCGCGAAAGAAGCGGATCGTTCTTCAAGGGATCGGGCAGCAACTTCGAAACACGATCGAACGGCACGGCACAAAGCCAGACGTCACCCGATACGGCTGTCTGATCTGCCAGCTTCGCACTTGTGATACGGACCGCTTCGCTCGTGTCCTGCTCGCATTCGAATTCACGGACGGAGGCACGCAGACGGAGTTCCGCTCCATGTTCTCTCAGCCATTTTGCGATCGCCTGATCATAGAACTCGCCGAGCGGTCGTGTCAGCAGCTGGACTTTCCAGCCTTCCCGGTTCGCGAGAAATCCCTGCACGAAGACCTGGCGGGCGTAGCTGTACTCGACGCGGGAGACATCTTCGCTGAGTGCACTGACGATGACGACGTTCCAGAATCGGTCAATCAACAGCTGCGACTGCTTCTGCTCCTGCAGAAAGTCGATGAAGAGCCGCGGTTCGTTCGGGGCTGTCCGCAGCATCGCTCTCAGAGCACGTCCGAGTGAGCGTTTCTCCTTGAACGGCAGATAACTCAGCCGGGCAAAGCTTCCCGCCAGATGAGCAGGGGCGGGCAGGGGACCGTTGCGGAAGCGGTTGACCCGTCCGTCGCGACCGATGAACTGTAGTTGCTGTTCAGTCCGCAGCCAGTCGCGGGTGTCGGTCCATTCACACAGCCTTTGAAAGTTGACGCAGCAGCCCATGTTGACGTGCTGGCAGTTGTCGATCGCCTCCCCGGTTGTGGTATCCACGATCGACGTCGCCCGCCCGCCGAGTCGGGGGCGCGATTCGAGCAGCGTGACACGAACCCCGTGCCGCGTGAGCGCCACAGCCGCCGCCAGCCCGGCCAGTCCTCCTCCGGTGATGACAACGTGCGGCTGAGACATTCCGTGTTTCCTGGTCAATCCGTCGGAGTTCGTCTATTGATGACGGCGTTTGATTTCGGATTCCCTCGCCCCGTGGGGGAGAGGGTCAGGGTGAGGGGAAAGTGCGGGTGACATGCTTTACGAGCCGCAGGTTCTCATATGGAAGAGAAAGCCGCCGGTTGATCGCCCCCTCATCCGCCCTTCGGGCACCTTCTCCCCCTGAAGGAGGAGAAGGGATACAACGACGCACGGCAGGCGGGAGCCTGTCCTGCAAACAGCGGCTCTACTTCAGGTCAATCACGCGTTGTTCGAACAGGATCGCGTTGTCGGCCAGCCCGGCGTCTTTGAGGGCTTTGATCAACTCGTTTTCCGCGGAGGGAAGGGCGGAGCCGGCGTGGAAGACACGAGCCCGCAGGCCCTGCGAATTGCCCTGCGTCTCTTTCGCTTTAGTGACAATCTCATCGAGCGTGATCGGCTCGACAATCTCTGGCGTGGCCTCGTTGGTAGCCCAGACATACCCCTTGCCGACGACGACGACCGTGATGACTTCCGAGATGTCCGGATGGGGTTTCTCGTTTTCGTTCGGTGTCTCAGGCGATGCAGGAACAAGCGAAGCCTGTGGGGTTGAAGTGGCGACGGCATCCCTCATCGCCTGGTCGGACTCCTGCTGCGAAACGGTCCCTTCGCCCGGGCCAGTCCCAGTCCCGAAGTTGAGACCAAGCTGACTCAGCATGAACGCCAGAATCCCGGTGACGACCACGCCGCCAGTGATGGCGACTCTACGACCTGTTTTTCCCATCATCATAAGTCACCTTAAGCGTTTCGTTGTTTGAGGTCGTGAGGCTCTCGCGGACATTACGGTCGAGCGGTCCGGCCTAGTTGTTGTCATTCTCCGGCAGATACCCCACCACAGCATACTCGAATCGTGTTCGTCCGTCGGCATCGGCTCGCATGCGGTCAGTTACCTGGGGGAGAGCAGTAAGAACATTCTGGCGGGTCGCGGCCGGAACTTCACCGTAACTCACGAGCATAATCACCAGCCCTTTGGCCTGTGGCAGCGATTTATACAGGTTGAACAGCTGCTGCTGGAAGTCCTCACTGGACGTCGGCCTCACGGCGTACTCTTCCTCGCCGATCTGGATCTGCACCAGTTCCTGCGGGGTGATGTGAATGTCCCAGATGTCGCAGCGTTTGCGGATCTCTTCGTAGGCGAGCAGGAACGTTGCCAGGTCTCGCGGCTCGGAATCTTCGATCTCGCTGGCGAGCTCTTCCACGTTCTGCGGCGACACCGGTTGAGGCGTCACTCCGGCCGCGGCCAGAGCTTCGAGCAGATTCTTGATCTCCTCGGAAGAAGCCGCGTACGCCCGGCGTAAAGCCGAGACGATTCGATCACGCTGTTTGCTGACGTCGTCCAGCCGCTGATTCAGTTCTTCCCGTTCGGCGGACGAGGCTGCGCGTTGTTTTTCGAGAGCCGTCTCGCTGCTGGCCAGATCGGACTCGGCCTGAAAGCGGTGCTGCTGAACCAGTTCGAGAACCTGCGTGGTCTCATTGAGTTTCTGCTGAGTTTCGCGAAGCTGATACTCCAGGGCCACGGCCCGGTCGTCCCGCTGGGAGGTGACGGCCTGGGTCTTCTGCTCCATCTCCAGATACTGCGCAAAGATCACGATCAGCAGCAGATCGAGCAGGGGAGTCAACTGGAGTGACAGGCGACGGGCTCCCATGGCAGTCACCCCGCAGCCGTTTCGGAGGACGCCGGAGCGGTATCGGAGATTCGACTCTTCACCGCCGAGACCATGGCCCGCATGTGGGCGCGGGCTTCATTCAACCGGTGAAAGCTCGGCTCCAGCAGACTGTTCACGAGCAGCAGTACGAGGCCAGCAGTCAGTCCGGCGAATGTCGACCAGATGGCATCGCCGAAACGCGCGACGATGATCGAGACCGTATCGGCTTCCGCGCCGCCGGAAACATTCAGAGCCGCCCCGATGGAAATGATTGTCCCCAGCACGCCGGCCAGCGGATAGGCTTCAATCATCACGCGGGCGGAGTTGGCGATCGTTTCGAATCGCAATGCGTGCAGATAGCGACGTTTTTCGTCGAGCAGACTGAGTCGATTGCGGAGCATCTGCCGCTCCTGAACGCGGCTCGGATCGTTGAGGACATCTTCAACATCGGCGATGAAGGCTTCCATCTGATCGGTCAGATGAGCAGTGGGATCGAGGACGCTGCGTTGTCGCAGATCGCGGGTGTAGTCCTGCAGCGTGCCGGCAAGGACGCGCATGTCCCGCTTCGACCACGCGACCAGCAGAGCAAACACCGCCAGATGCAGGCAGGCCGCCACGGTGATGATCGATGTCGAGAGTTCCGCGATCGCGGAAAGAATGTTATCCACGCCGTGCCTCTACAGAAGTGCTGAAGTGCCGGGCCGACTTCTCACCGGCCACAAACCGCTCTGTTGCTGGGAAATGATTCCACCACAGAGGCTCAGAGGTCACAGAGACATGTGAGTTTTCGACGTCGATGACTTAAGGATCCCCAATCAACGCCGACATCAATGACTGTTCTAACGCCGGATTTTTGTGGGAACCTCAGTGTCCTCTGTGCCTCTGTGGTGAACACAACCCCAAAGCCGCTAGAGCGGATCGCTCTAACCGTATGTCCGCGAATGAGCGTTGATTGGCTGAAACTCTGTATCTTTCGCGGACGGAACGGCTACGCCTGACACAGTATACTGGTCTGGGGCTGTATTCCGATTGTAATCTCACGACCCGACGGCAGAAGGGGATTCCTCGGAAACCTTGCGTTCGAGGATATATAAAACGGTACGGGCCCTCAAATTGGCCCAGGTGGCACGAGCGACACTCCGCTCCCCGATAATCGGCAGTTCCTTCACAATCTGAAAAGTCCCCCGCTTCTCGAGATCCCGAAAATCCTCCATCGACATCAGATGCAGGTTCGGCGTGTTGTGCCATTCGTAAGGAAGCTCTTCGGTGACCGGGGCCCGGCCGAACAGCAGGACCTGCAGACGGATTTTCCAGTACGCAAAGTTCGGCACCACCACGAGCACGCGGCGGGCGACTCGCAGAATGTTCTCCAACAGTTCGACCGGATACCGCAGCTGCTGCAGCGTCTGGCTGAGTACCGCGAAATCGAAGCTGTCGTCCGGCAGATATTGCAGCCCTTCATCGAGGTCGCCCCGCAGAACCGGAAGCCCCCGCTTCATCGCGGCCAGGAACTCTTCTTCGTCCAGTTCGATTCCCTGAACACTGCAGTGCATGTCGTCTCGAAGGAGCTGAAGCAGTCGGCCATCGCCGCAGCCAAGGTCAATGACGCGGCTGCCGGGAGGGATCTCCCGTTTGATGATCTCATCGATGATCGTCGCCGAAGGGTCGCGCATGCAGTATCGCTGAGGTCGGATGGTCAGCCGACCGGACTGGCGATTGCCGTTCTTCGGAGATGTCTTGGATTTCAGTCGCATGGCAATCAGATACTACGGCAACAGTGCCGGCGGGAGCGCCCGTGTCAGGAAGTCGATCTCAGAGTACCGTCTCCCCTCGGCCTCGGCAAACTGAACGATGACGATCTTCAGCGAGGGAATGATATACAGCTTCTGCTGCCCGGCTCCAGCAGCCATCACCAGATCTTTCGGCCCGTTCCCGGTGTTATTCAGCCAGAACGTCATGCCGTACCGGGACTGAGCATCGGTCGGTTCGAAGCATTCCTTCAGCAGTTTCGCATCGAGAATCTGTTTGCCGTCGTGCTGACCGAGATTGCAGATCAGCTGGCCGTATTTGGCCCATTCGCGAGCCGTCAAGAACATCCCGGACGGCAGGTGCGGGTTTCCGTCTTCGTCGGTCCTCCAGGAATCGACTTTCATACCGATCGGATCAAACACCTTCCGGGTAAGATATTCGTCAGGCGAGAGCGACTGCGGCTCCAGTTTGCGACGGATCAGCTCGCCGAAGACTTGGAACGGAACCGGTCCATAAGCGAAGTGGCGGCCAGGGCGATTGCGAAGATCGGCTTCAATCGCGTTGGCGTACGAAGGAACCCGGCCTGTTGGACCGGGATCGATGCCGCTGGTGAGGGACAGCAGCTGGCGGATTGTGATTTCGGAACGTGGATCGTTTTTCCACTCGGTGATTGTGTCCGACACTTTGTCATCGAACTCCAGCAGGCCATCCTGAATCGCGAGGATGGCGAGAGCCGCGGAGAAACTCTTCGTGCCACTGGCGAGACGATGGGCCCGATCGGCCGACCAGCCGTTCAGATAGCTCTCGGCAATCAGATCTCCGTTGCGATAGACCAGAAAGGCGTGCCCATTGCGGGCGTCCAGATACTCCACCGCCGGCTGGAACCGAGCCGGAACGCCGGGGGATGTCTCGTCCGCGCTCAGGAACGCGGGAAGGGCCAGCAGACAAAGCAGCGAGAGGCAGATGATTCGAATCATTGCGGATCGGGGGAGCGGTCTTTCTTGAGGAGTCCGGCCGAGGAAGCGAACAGTTGCTCGCGACGCCGGGAGTCCTGAGGGTTGTCATCGAGTTCAGCCACTGCGGCCTGAAGCTCGGCGAAGGTTGCTTCGCAGTAGGCACAGCCGACCGTGTTGAGATGAAAGGCGATGTAGTCGGCTCGTTGTCGCTCCAGCGCCTGCATCAAATAGAGGCCGAGTTCGGAACGGGACGGGCAGCTGAGACGTTCGTGTCGCCAGATCTCTCCGACCGAAACGGCCCCCGAGTCACGCTGGTCGAGGACCCGTTGCATACGGTCGCGGAGGACAGCATCCTCTCGCAGTTGAGCTTCCAGCTGGACGGCGGCATCCACGGGCAGGAGTTCATCGGCGTAGGCCAGCAGGTCTTCGTCCGAGATGCTCATGATTTGCCTACTGTTCCCTCCGGGGTTATGATCGGATTTTCAGTCTGGACCCGAAGTGTCGCTTCGCGTACGGTCCGATCCGTTCTGGTTGCGTTATCGCTGTTGAAGATTGCATGCCTGAAGTCCAGATCCGCACATTTCGGAACTTCGATCCGCCGCATCTGGTAAGACTCTGGAACACAGCTTACCAATCCCGAGGCGTCGCTGCTCCGATCAGTCCCGATATTTTCGACATCGCCGTCCTGGCCGTCCCGTTCTTCGATCCTGAGGGATTGATTGTGGCCGAGATTGATGGCGAGCTGGTCGGCTTCGCTCACGTCGGGTTCTGTGTCAACGAAGATCACACCGGGCTGGATCATTCGGAAGCCGTGCTTTGTGCGATCGTGGTCGATCCCGATCATCGACATGAAGAAATCGGCACCCGCCTGCTGGAACAGGTCCGCAACTACGCCCGCAGCAAGGGAGCCGGGGTGCTTTTCGCGGGCCCGTCGCCGGAGCGAGATCCGTTTTACAACGGCATCTACGGCGGCAGCAGACCCTCGGGCTTCCTGGAGAGCCAGCCTTCGCTGATCGAGTTCCTCGCCGCCAGCGGGTTTGAACCGGTCGAGCAGCATGGGGTGTTTCAGAAGGATCTCACAACGACGCGCGAGCCGATCAATCTCAAGCTGGTCGCGATTCGTCGGCGTATGGAACTGCAACTCGGAGATGACCATCGTATTGAAGACTGGTGGTGGGCGGCCCGGCTTGGTCGTTATGAGCTGCTCCGCTTCGATCTCGTCCCCCGCAATCAGTTGCAGGCCGTGGCGTCAATCACCGTTCTCGGTCTCGATTTCTTTGTAAGCAACTGGAATCATCGGGCCGTCGGGATGCTCGATCTCATTGTCGATGAGGATGAGCGACGCAAAGGCTACGGACAGTCGCTGCTTATTGAAGTCGGGCGACGGCTGAAGGATGAGATGATTACGCTGCTCGAAATTCATTCGCCGATGCATCAGACCGAGATGGTCAAACTGATCACCGGAGCCGGCTTCACACAGGTCGATACCGGTATTGTGTTCCGGCAGGATCTGTAAGCAGTTTTCCATGGCGGCTTCTTCTTCCCTGTTCGTGTCACTGGCCTGGCTCGGTCCAGAGCATGACCTGCTTCGCGACGTTACCATCGAAGTCGACGAAGGCACCATCCAGTCGATCGTGCCCGATTCACGTCCCGATCGAGAATCGTCGCGTTACTTCGCATTGATCCCCCCGCTGGTGAATGCGCACTGTCATCTGGAGTTCAGCCATCTGCGCGAACCGCTCCAGCCGGCTGCGCCGTTTCAGAGCTGGATCGGCCGGACAGTGCAGACGCGGCGTGAGAACACCGACCCTGCACAATCGTTGAAACGTGGTCTCGAAGAAACCTCGGAATGCGGCGTTCACTCGGTGGCAGAGATCATGACGCAGTCGAGCGACTGCTATCCCGTAAGCGAGTCCACTTCGGTGGATCTGTGCCTCTTCCGCGAACTGATTGGCATCCAGCCCGAGACCATCGCGACTCAACAGCAGTTGCTGGCGGAGTTTCTTGAAACAGAAACCGGCTGGGGAAAGGGGATCAGCCCGCATGCTCCTTATTCCGTGCATCCCGAACTGTTGCAGTTCGCTGTGGAAAAGGCGGTTGAGCATCAACTGCCAGTCACGATGCATCTGGCGGAGACGCAGAGCGAACTCGAGTTTCTGCGGCACGGAACCGGTGATTTCGTCGACATGTTAAGTCGTTTCGGAATCTGGTCCGGCCCGTTCTACCCGCAGGGGACGCGTCCACTCGATCTTATGGGGCGACTCGTAGATGCACCGCGGGTGCTGCTGGCCCATTGCAATTATCTGGATGAGGAAGAGATTGCTTTTCTGGCCGCTCATCCGAATCTGCATGCGATCTACTGCCCGAGAACGCACGCCTTCTTCAGCCATGAGCCGCATCCGTGGCGAAGGCTTCTGGAGCAGGGGGCGAATGTCGCGGTGGGCACCGATGGTCGAGGTTCCACGCCGGATCTTTCCATCTGGAACGAGATCCTGTTTCTGGCGGAGCGTTTCCCGGACGTCGACCCGGTTCTCCTGTTGAGTCTGGGAACGACACGTGGAGCCGAGGCATTGGGATGGAACTGGACGCTCGACGTCGGTCAGCCCGCTCGTTTTACGCTGCTTCAAGCCGAGACAGACAACCCTCCCGAATCGCTGCATCACCTGCTGACCGACGAGGTCCGACCGGTCGCGCTGACTTAACATCGCCAGCGAATAAGTCCACTGCGGCGACTACTGCAGAATCGGCAGCAGGTTGGAGCCGTGCTGGTGGGTGTGCGTTACGATATTGCCCATCAGTGTGGTCGGTGTGCAGTCCTGGACAGCCACGTGTGCAATCGTGCCAATCAGCCGGGGATTGCCGTTGAAAACGACGATGCGGTCGCAGCGGCTGCGGCCGACGAGCTGATCCGGTCCGGCGTTTGACGGACGATTCTGCTCCGCTTTCACGGCGTTCTTACTCGGGCCTTCGACGAGCACTTCGACCGTGCGACCGATGAAATCGGCGTTGTCTTCGGCACTGATTGCGTTCTGCAGCGTCAGCATCTCATTATTGCGAGCCTTCTTGACCTCGTCCGGAATGTCATCCGGGAAGTTGTCGGCCGCTTTGGTACCTGAGCGTTCCGAGTACTTGAAGATGAAACTGTTCTTGAAGCGGAACTCGCGAACGACATCCATGCTCTTCTGATGAGCCTCTTCCGACTCGCCGCAGAAACCGACGATGAAATCGCTCGATACCGATACACCGGGGATCGTCTCGCGAATGCGGTGCATCATGTCGCGATACTCGGCGACGGTGTAGCCCCGCTTCATTTTCTTGAGCATATCATCACAGCCGTGCTGCAGCGGAACGTGCAGGTAATGCGAGATCTTGGGGAGATCACGGATCGCCTGCAGCAGGTCGTCAGTCATGTCTTTCGGGTAGTTCGTGACGAACTTGATCCGTTGAATGCCGTCGATGTCGTGCAGCAGTTCGAGCAGATCCGACATCCGGTAGAGCCGCCCGTCTTCAGTGTGCTTGTAGCTGTTCACCGTCTGTCCGAGCAGCGTGATTTCTTTGACGCCCTGTGCGGCCAGCGCTTCCGATTCCCGACGGATATCACTCGGCCGGCGGCTCTGTTCGGGACCGCGTGTCGTGGGGACCACACAATACGTGCAGAACTTGTCGCAGCCGAACATGATGCGGACATAGGCCTGGTGCGGACTCGGTCGCATCTCCGGGTCGCGCAGCGGATCGTAACTCTGAAAACTGCTGGAGACCTCGAGCCGCGATCCATCTTTCCGACCGAGACTGACGGCCATTTGCCGCTTCTGCCCCTGCCGTGATTCATCGATGAGCCGGGGAATCTCGGCCAGCTGACCGGTGCCGACAATCAGATCGACATGCGGCGCGCGGCGGAAGATGATCTTCTGATCCTTCTGAGCCATGCAACCCATGACGCCAATGACCAGATTCGGGCGGGCCTCTTTGCTGTACTTCAGGCGGCCAAGCTGACTGTAGATCTTCTCTTCGGCATGCTCGCGCACGCTGCAGGTGTTGAAGAGGATCGTATCGGCTTCCTTCATGCTGGGAGTCAGCTCGTAGCCATCTTTGCGCAGAGCCGCCACCACGAGTTCGCTGTCGAGCACGTTCATCTGACAGCCAACCGTTTCGATGAACAGCTTCTTGTTGTGGGCAGTTTCGTTCATCGTTTTCCCTCGTTGCTTTCCAGCGTCAATTTTCAGTTCCCTCGCCCGCTTGGGGGAGAGGGTCAGGGTGAGGGGGAATAGCGGGATTCCTGCTTCGCAGGCCGTTCACTCTGACGTCGGTATGAACGCCGCTTATGGATCGCCCCCTCATCCGGCCTTCGGCCACCTTCTCCCCCTTAAGGGGCGAAGGGTTCCATTGCACGTTACTTCCGGTTCCATCACCTCACGCTGCCGGCCATCTGGTTGGAGGCGGCGTCCAGTTGAGCCTCCAAAGCATCGACGGCCTTTTGATCGGCCGCTTCGGCTTCGAGTCGGGCCAGCTCTTTCTTCAGCACGTACTTGTAAGCACGTCTGTGCTGATCCATCAGTGTCAGCAGCGAACGCAACGCGAGTATCGCGGCGACGCCGTAGAGCAGAAACAGCCACATCCGTGCCTCCGTTTCCTGTCGCGTTTAAGTTCCGGTCCGTCGGAACCGCGGCCCGTTACTGGCGGGCCCGTGTCGACATCGACACGTCAATTATTGACGCGTTCGACGTAGGTTCCGTTCTCCACATCAATCTTAATTCGGTTGCCCTGTTCGATGAACGCCGGCACCTGGACTTCAACACCGGTTTCCACCGTCGCACCCTTGGTCACGTTCGTCGCCGTGTTACCGCGGGCAGCCGGTTCGGTGTAGGTCACTTCCAGGACCACGTTCTGCGGCGGGGTCATTGAGATCAGCTGATCGTTCCAGAACAGCAGGTCGACTTCGGTTCCTTCCATCAGGAACTTCATGTAATGATCGATCGTAGCAGCCGGCAGGGCATACTGCTCGAAGGTGTCGCTGTCGAGGAAGTGGTAGCTGTCGGCATCGCGGTAGGAGTAAGATCCCTGGCTGCGACGAATGTCGGCGCCTTCCAGGCTGTCACCACTCTTGTACGTCCGGTCGAGGATTCCGCCTTTCAGCAGGTTTCGCAGTTTCGTCTTGTAGAGAGCCTGACCTTTTCCCGGTTTCACGAAGTTGCATTCGATGATTTCGTACGGGTCGTTCTCGACAATGACCTTCATGCCTTTTTTGAGATCACTGGTATTGATGGACGGCATGGGTGTTACTTTCGCGCAAAATTAGGTAAGAGACTTCGAGTGTTGTTCATCGGAGCGTCCCAGTGGACTCTCTCCGGCCGGGAAGCGGAAGCCAGAGCCAAAGCATTTCCATGTGTTTCGTGCAGTTGTGTGTCCGCCGGACGACTCCGGTCGTCACGTTTGCTCCTGCGGATCACTCTAGAAACTGCTCAGACTGTTTTCCGGAAAAACCACGTTCGCGTGATTGATTTTGGCGGAATAATAAAAGACGGCACAAAGATGGACAAGACCGCCCTGAACGCCTTTTCTCAGGTTACGCAAACAATTTCCGCCGATTTCCCCCCGCAGAAAAGCCTCTGGCAGAGGCAGCTCGCCGCCGCCTGGCGAAGTCCGGCGGCCTTGCTCGAACGTCTGAATCTGCCCGAATTGCTCCCGCAGGTTCCTCAGGATCAGCAGCAGTTTCCTCTACTCGTGCCCGACTCCTTCGTCCAGCGGATGCAACCGGGCGATCCTCACGATCCTTTGTTGCGACAAATACTGCCGGTCGAATCGGAACTCAGGGAAGCGGAAGGGTTTGCGAAAGATCCGGTGCAGGATCAGGAGGCTTCGCCCCTGCCGGGGATGATCCATAAATATGCACGCCGCGTTCTGCTGATCACCACCGGAACGTGTGCCGTTCACTGCCGGTATTGTTTCCGTCGCCACTTCCCTTACGAGGCCGCCCCCCGATCGCTTGAACAGTGGGAGCAGGTGCTCGAAGAGCTGGCTGGAGATGAGGAGCTGGAGGAGGTCATTCTCAGTGGCGGCGATCCGCTGACGTGGACCGACAGTCGTCTCGAAAAATTGATCGCCCGACTCGCTGAAATCCCGCATCTGCAGCGCATCCGCATTCATTCCCGCCTCCCGGTCGTTCTGCCCGATCGTGTGACCGACGAGTTGATCGGGACGCTCAACTCAACCCGGTTGCAGCCGGTTTTCGTCATTCACGCCAATCACGGCAACGAAATTGCCGGCGACGCCCGGGAGCAACTCCGGCGGCTCGCCCGCAGTGGATTCCCTGTTCTGAATCAGGCCGTGCTGCTTCGCGGCATCAACGATTCGGTCGATGCTCAGGCCGAGCTGTGCAGAAGGCTGATTAACATCGGCATCATTCCGTATTACGTCAATCAGCTTGATCGCGTTCAGGGGGCGGCTCACTTCGAAGTCCGTGTGGAAGAAGGCCGGAAGATTCTCGGCGCGCTCAAAGCCGAGCTGCCGGGCTACGCAGTGCCGCGATACGTCGTGGACATCCCGGGGCAGGGGAGCAAAACCGAGATTCACTACGATCCCCTCTAGCTGACCTCCGTCCGCCCCTCGCTTCACTGGCGTTGTCCTCCTCGCTGAACACGTTCTCCGAAAATAAGACAACGGTGTAGATTTTCGCACTGAACACCGTTTCGCCTCTTAAGATCCGCGATGCGGTCGACGGCGAAATCCAACGGGGGATGCACTGGCTTGCCTGCCTGAAAAAACGTTTCGTCGCAGCCTGCGCTACGTTATGTGAAGGGAGGAATGTGATGCCGAGCCTGGGTTTGTCACGGAGACTGTCGCGAGGGTTTACGCTGATCGAGTTGCTTGTCTCGATTGCCATCATTGGGATTCTGGTAGCGCTTCTGCTGCCGGCGGTTCAGCGGGCCCGCGAGTCAGCTCGACGGGTCAGCTGCAGCAACAATCTGCATCAGATCAGCATTGCTCTGCACAACTATCACGACACCTTCTCGTCGTTTCCCAGCGGCTATGTGCGGACTTTGCGAGGCTACGACAACACGCTCCCGCCGAATATGATTCCCCCGAACGATTCCGACGACATGGCCGAGGGGCTCGCCTGCGAGATCGACATCCCCATCATCGCCCAGGCCGTCCATCAGTGGGCCTGTATGGCGCGGGTCTGGAGCTGGCATGCCCTCCTGCTCCGCCAGATGGAACAGCTCACCGTCCACATCGACTTCGAACTCGCCCGGTTCAGCCTGGTTAACTTCGAAGCCGGGAAGGTCGCGGTGAAACCGTATATCTGCCCCTCGGCTCCCATCAACACCCACTGTCTGCCGCAGGGGATGACTCAGTATCGCGGCAACATGGGATGGTGGCCCGAAACGCCGACCGCGAACTCGCTGCCACCCAATAATGGCGTACTCTACGGCGACTCAGCGATCCGCATGCGGGATATCGTCGATGGCTCTTCGACCACGTTTCTCGTCGGCGAATCTCTGCTCGGACTCTGGCCGGACGGCTACAGCTGCTGTGCCCGCGTCCGCGATGACAAACCGAACTTCGACGCCTTCTGGCGAGGCGATCAGAATCAGCCGATTCCCTCGGTGATGTTCGGCTTCGGCAGCTGGCATGGAAACATCATCCACTTTAGCATGGCCGATGGGTCGACTCGCAAAATCAGCAAAACGATCGACACCGACGTCTATCGAAGTCTTTGCACCCGTTACGGTTACGAAACGATCGGCGAGTTTTGACCGGCCTGTGCCTCTCGAATCGGGAATCCGGTAATTCTCTCATCATTCTTCGATCGTCTACTCCGCGCCCCACCGTATATCCCTCCGCCAGGACAGCCCGCCTCCGCGCTAAGACTCGAATAACTGAGACTTACGGCGCGGAAGGCCGCGGATGTCTGCGTTGAATCTCCCAATGGGGCAAACCCGTCTCGCGAATTCGGAACCGGCGAAAAGCGCACGTTCCCCGCAAATTCGACCGATAACTGCTGTCGGGTTAATTATTGACATGCAGATGTCAACAAAAGCCATTTGGTTCGCGTTGACTTCGGGCATAATTCTAATCAATGAGCGTCGATCCGTTGATTTGTGGGTCGACCATTAGAAGCGGCGAATTTGAAAAGTCTTTCATCTCGCTTCTGATCCGTAGCGGTTCCGCGGGGCTGTTTCCAGTCTTACATCACAGTCGATCATCATTGACGCCCCGTGTCGGAGTCCCCTCTTTTTTCACGTCTCAATTTTCTGTTGGAGGTCCGAGTAATGAAACGGGAAAGCGCTGGCAAAGCCGGCTTTACACTGATCGAACTCTTAGTCGTTATTGCGATCATCGCAATTCTGGTAGCGCTGCTGCTCCCGGCCGTTCAACAGGCCCGCGAGGCGGCTCGTCGCTCAAGCTGTAAGAACAACCTGAAGCAACTCGGCCTGGCGATGCACAACTATCACGACACGCATCGGACCTTCCCGCCGGGACTGGTCGGGGAGAATCTCGATGCCAATGGACGCCGGAACGCCAACTGGTCCTGGGGCGCCATGATTGCTCCTTACCTCGAACTCTCGACCGTCTACGATGCTCTGCAGGTGGGACGACTGCGCGGGGATGACTCCCTTTCGACGCCGGAAGGACTCGCCGCCGCTCAAACTCCGATGCCGATGTGGCGCTGCCCTTCCGATACGGCTCCCGAACTGAACCAGCGGAAGCGTCCGGTTGATGCCGGTGGCACGGCTCGGGCGACGGCACTGGCCAACTACGTGATCAATCATGGAGCCAACTGGTTCTATGCCCGGGACGTTGGCTCCAACCCCTGGCAGCTGATCCAGGGACCGTTCTGGCAGAACAGCAGCACCAAAATTCGGGACTTCACCGACGGCACCACGAACACCATTCTCATCGGCGAACGAATCTACGACGACCCGAACGGTCCGCTCGGCGATGGGGCCAACGAGTACGGTCGAGCCGGTCTGGTCTGGTTCACCCAGGGAGACGGCTACGCTCAGTCCAACAGCCCGCACTACACCGTGAACTGGGCCGGCATCGCCGATGTTGCCTTCTGCGGCCGTCAGTACATCAACGGCACGGATGGCTGGGAGAACTCGATGGGGACTTCGTCCCGTCACCAGGGGGGCGCTCAGTTCCTGCTGGCCGATGGCTCGGTTCGCTTTCTCAGCGAGAACATTCAGCACAATCGCAGCCGCGTGACCGACTCGCTCTACGATTACCTGCTCAACGAGAGTGACGGCCAGGTGATCGGCGAATACTAAGCCGATCCACCCCGGTAGACTCACCCAGGTTCGGGGGTTCGCTTGTTGCGGCCCCCGGTATTTCTCAATGATCCGAGCCGCGGATGTTTGCAGCTGCGGCCTCTTCTCAGGAGTTCTGACACCATGTACCGACTGAGACCCTGTTGCGGTCTGGCTCTGCTGGCCTCGGCTGCACTGCTCGTCGCCGGCTGCAGCAGTGCTCCGGATGATCGACCGGAACTGGCTGAAGTGACCGGCGTTGTCACTCTCGACGGCAAGCCCGTGCCTCAGGCCAGCGTCGCCTTTTCTCCGACCAACGGCATGCGGGGCGCCTCCGGACAAACCAACGAAGCCGGCGAATTCGAACTCTCCTACGCCTCCTGCATGGGAGCGCCGCTCGGCGAGCACACCGTGGAGATTTCCACGCGACGTGAAATTCAGGACGAGTTTGGCGGCGTCGCCGGCATGGAACCGGAAACAATCCCAGCTCAGTATCGGGGCGACAACACCACGTTGACCGCCACCGTCACCGCCGACGGCGAAAACCATTTCGTCTTCGACCTGACCGACGACGAATAGCACACGCTCAACTCGAGTCGACAACCTCACTTCGCCAGAAAGGTCCCCGGCATCCCCGGCGGACCTTTTTTGTTGGCGCCTTTAGGTGAGAGGGGAGTACGGTGAAAGGGTCAACGCAAGTAGACACGTTTCAAGCCAGAATCTCGGTCACGCGGTTCTCTCGAAGAATGACGACGTTTCGGAAGTCATGCAGTCAACTGTTTGTGGGGATAAGCCCTCCGGGGACGATTGCCGCCGCTGCAGGGATCGCATTATCATTCGGAAGACACTTCCCCGGGGCGGAGCGTGAGGAGGTTCGGAACCTGATCGCGAACTGCATCGCCCCTTCTGATCGATGAACCCCTGACATTCGGAGCAGATCTATGGCCGCCCGGAAATCGTCCCAGAAGTCCGCCGCCGATGCCCTCGCTGCACTCAAAGCGGGCAACGAGCGTTTCGTGAAGGAACGCTTTAACGATCCTCATGCCGAGACCACGTTGCGAAATGTGGAACGCCGGAAAGAACTCGTGGCCGGTCAGAAGCCCTGGGCAGTGATCCTCTCCTGTGCCGACAGCCGCGTGCCGCCTGAACTCGTCTTCGATTGTGGGCTCGGCGAGCTCTTCACCATTCGGGTCGCCGGCAACATTGCCAACTCCGAATCGATCGCCAGCGTGGAGTACGCCGCCATCGCCGGGATTGGCAACATCGGAGCCAATCTCGTGGTCGTGCTCGGCCACGAAGGCTGCGGAGCGGTGAAGGCGGCCATTGAAAACGCCGCCGCCCCCAAGCCGGCGGACCTCGGCCCCCACATCAACAGCCTGCTGAGCTACCTCACGCCGGCTGTCAGTTCCCTTTCGCCGAAGAAAGTCACGGAGTTCAACAACAAGTCGACCAGCGCGACCAAAAAGAACAGCACGCTCACGACGGCCGTCAAAGCCAACGCCGTGAACGCGGTCGCGGCTCTCAATTCCCTCTCGACGAAGATTCCGAACGAAGACGGCGTGATCGTCGTCCCGGCCATCTATCGCCTTGCCACCGGCAAGGTCGACTTCTTCGAAGCCTGATACACCACGCAGCAAGAATCAAAAACGTAACAAGGTCCCCGGCCACCCCGGCGGACCTTGTTTCATTGAGCGATGCAACCTGCCCCACCTGCTGAGATCGAGCGTGTCGCTTCTGCTGAAAACCTCTGCCCTAAAGTGTTGCCACTTATGAAGTCATTACTCCCACTACTGTTGACTGCTCTTGTGTTGACTGGACTTCCTGGTTTCGAGACCGCAACTGCTGACGAGCCATCGAGGGTCACGGAGTTCAAACCAGATCAGACCCAGTTACCGGTCAAGCCTCCAGCCGATGCGATTGTACTGTTTGATGGCGGGGCCACGGTTGAGTTTGTCAGCAAACTTGGTGAACCCATTGACTGGCCTCTGGAGGACGGAACACTCGAAAGCGCTGGAGGTCAGAAGGCGAATCATATCGTATCAACGTGGCATTTTCGTGACGCGGACATCCACGCAGAGTTCCTGCTTCCGGAAACGGGAACAGGAAACTCCGGGTTGTATATCCATGGCAATTACGAAATGCAGATCCTCTACTCGTTGGACAAGAAAAGACCTGGTCAATCTGACATGGGAGCGATTTATGGATTTAATAAACCGCTGGTCAATGCCGGGCGAGATCGCGGCGTCTGGCAGGTCTACGATATCCGATACCGGGCACCACGCCGCGATTCAAACGGCGAGATCACCGAGAAGGGAAGCATTACGGCCTGGTTGAACGGACAGAAGGTTCAGGACAATTTCAAATTCGGCGAACCGCGAAGCGTCTATCATCCGTACCGTTCGGGGACGACCGACTACCTGAAAGGGATCTGGAAAAAGCAGATCGCGACGACAACAGGACCGTTGTTCCTTCAAGACCATGGCCATCCCGTTCGCTTTCGCAACGTCTGGATTCGTCCACTTGATGACCACGCGCATCGATTCACAAGCGACGGCGCGCAGGAATCTCCGGCCCGCTAAGACCGCCCCCGGCTCGAACGCAAGTGTGCCACTGGCTCTGCCAGTGGAAATCGCCGGACGTCCCGGAAGTTCACTTCCGGGTGACGAAGTCACAAGCCGCTGCCCGTTGACGGTCGATCTGAAAGCCCCGGGCGGTCCTTGAAGCCCCGTCGGAAAGACTCTCGAACGGGCCGATTGCCTGTTGCTCCATAACCCAGAGAGAAATCCTCCTGCCATCCTTCGATTGATCCACGAGCACTGGCAGAGCCAGTGCCACCCCCCGGAGCCTCACCAAACGTCGCCCCTCGTGTGCCACTGGCTATGCCAGTGGGCACGGGATTGTCAGCGGCCCACGATCCTGTGATAAAGCACTGGCGAAACGCCAGTGGCACCCGGCGCACTGATCCGATATACGCCCTGATGCATCACCCATCGCCATCCCAAGTGTGCCACTGGCTCTGCCAGTGGAAATCGACGATACTTTCATTGCTGGCGTTGAGTTCACAGGGGGAAGTGATGAGCCACCGAAAGAAGTTGAAGCATTTTCATGAGCCGGGGCATCTTCACGAGTTCACGTTCTCGTGCTATCAACGTCAACCTCTGTTGACCCGGGAAGACTGGATGATGCGGCTGGCCCAGTGCATCGATGCAGCGAATGCCGAAATGAACGTTCAGCTCGTGGCCTTTGTCTTCATGCCGGAACACGTTCACCTTCTGACGTATCCCCTCGACGAGCAGCCGAACCTGGGACTTTATCTGGCTCGCATTAAGCAGCCCTTCTCCCGGCAGATTAGAGTCGAACTTGAACAGCACAACCCCAAGCTGCTCGAGCGGCTCACCGTGCGAGAGCGACCGGGCAAAACCTGCTTTCGGTTCTGGCAGGAAGGAGCCGGCTTCGACCGAAATATCTTTTCCCGGGAAGCCCTGGAAGCGTCACTCAACTATCTGCACATGAACCCGGTCAAACGGGGGTTGTGCGAACGGGCCATCGACTGGAAGTGGTCCTCAGCTCGCTACCACGAAGAAGCACCGCTCCATCGGCAACACGACGACCTGCCTCATATCCACGGCTTCCCCAGCGGAGCCTTCGATTGATTAACGAGCACTGGCAGAGCCAGTGCCACCCCCAAAGCCTCACCAAACGCCACCCCTCGTGTGCCACTGGCTCTGCCAGTGGGCGGCGGATCGTCAGCGGCACAGAATCCGGAGAGAAATTCGGTAGCGACTCGCCAGTGGCACCCGGCGGGAGAATAGAGTCGAACTTGAACAGCACGACCCCGAGCTGCTCGAGCGGCTCACCGTGCGAGAACGACCGGGCAAGACCTGCTTTCGGTTCTGGCAGGAAGGAGCCGGCTTCGACCGAAATATCTTTTCCCGGGAAGCCCTGGAGGCGTCATTCAACTACCTGCACATGAACCCGGTCAAACGAGGGTTGTGCGAGCGGGCGATCGACTGGAAGTGGTCCTCAGCTCGCTACCACGAAGAAGCACCGCTCCATCGGCAACACGACGACCTGCCTCATCTCCACGGCTTCCCCATCGGAGCCTTCGATTGATCCACGAGCACTGGCAGAGCCAGTGCCACCCCCGAAGCCTCACCAAACGCCATCCCTCGTGTGCCACTGGCTCTGCCAGTGGACGGGGGATTACCGGCGGCACAAAATCCTGAGAGGAAGGGACGAGCGAAATGCCAGTGGCACCCGGCGGCTATGAACGGCACCAACTCGGGGACAAAAAGACTTGCGAAACGCCAGTGGCACCTGGCGCGACCTGCCTCATATCCACGGCTTCCCCAGCGGAGCCTTCGATTGACCCACGAGCACTGGCAGAGCCAGTGCCACCCCCAAAGCCTCACCAAACGCCACCCCTCGTGTGCCACTGGCTCTGCCAGGGACGGGGGATTATCGGCGGCACACAAGCCTGCGAGAAAAGGACGAGCGAAACGCCAGTGGCACCCGGCGTCGGAAAGACTCTCGAACGGCCCATGGCCGACTGCTTGTTGCTTCGCAACCGGGAGGTAAACCTCCCGGCCATCCTGCGAATTGGATGTTCGAAGTCTACCCACCGGAATGAAATAGGCAACTCCGCGAATACAGATTCATGCGTGAACTCACATTCGAGGGAGCACAATAATGCGATATCTCGACGCTCGTGACACTCCAGCGAAAATCACGCCCGTTGAAAAACACATGCTTCCAATTCGGCGTAAACCTGCATACCAGGTCGAACATGCTCTGAAAGGGCGAGCTTGAAGGTCTCAGCACTAATGCTGCCTTTAATACCACAAATGTTCTTAAACCTATGGGTGTCACCCTTTAAGTCTTGATTCTCGATATCTGTCACCCAAGAGTCGTATCCCTTCTCATCGAACTCCAAGTCGTGAGCCCCGCAATACCTCTGCAACACCTCCTTATCAAAGAGATAATTCTCAATCTCCCATCTTTTCAACACCCGATGATTTGAAGGGTTATTGACCAGGTATACTTGGCGGTCGTTCTCATCAGTTGTCTTCCCGGACGCCATATCACGATCTTTGAGAACGAGGATCTTAAGATTCGGCACGACCTTTCCCAAGATCGCGATCGCAAGCTCACTCCGTTGGTCTAGTTCGGTATTTCCTCCACTAGAGACGAACAATGTGTCCGTCTTCTGACACGAAAACACTGTATTTAAGACTTTGGCGTCGAATCCACGCTCAAGACCTTCCTTACCTGGCTTATCGCGCCCCTCACAGTACACCACTTGCTTCGGACAAACTAATTTAACGAGATCATCGAGAGCGATTTCGAAAAGATCCCGCCAGGCTACGGCCGACAAGGCGATCGGTGTGAGGCAATAAGATTGCGATGCCAATTGGTGTTCGCTTCGAAACTGAATCACCTGGCAATCATCTTTGAATGACTCTTGGATCGCCCTCATAAAACCAATACTGTGAGTGGTAATCCAGATCTGACAGCTTCTGCCGATCAATCGGTCGATCTCAAACAGAAGACGACTTTGA